>Ga0334884_1000421_pt1 | contig 78892 bp, 74 predicted proteins | sample GraSluR1_MG_7_FD_207215 | JGI IMG/M metagenome (GOLD analysis project Ga0334884, IMG submission 207215) | Sludge microbial communities from methane-producing bioreactor in Wageningen University, Netherlands - Granular Sludge_12_05 R1 | ecosystem: Engineered > Bioreactor > Anaerobic >... | reverse complement strand
TCAAAAGACTGTCCCTGACTCTTTCTGGTAGTTCCTTGAAATTTTGGGAGAAAAGAACATTCGTATTCATGCTAATATGCATAAATAAAATTATAAAAAACATTTTTTTCATAATTCTAACATTAAAGCTTCCTTTAATCATTTAGTTTGTCTTGATTCTTTTCAATCAACTTCATTTCCTTATCGAAATCTGATTCAAAGAGACGGTCTTGCATGATACGGAATTTTTCAAATTCGCTTTCGGCAAACTCTTTTGCCATTAGTGATGTAACTTTGCCTCTATCTTTTAAAATTTCACGGTCGGCAACCTCCAAGAACATATCCAGACGTTTTGCCCAATCTTCCATTGTCATGGGAATATTCCGTCGTGCTCTGTCTTCTGCCAAATCCAGAAAAGCGTTGACAATGCGTCCCAATGATTCCAGTTCAGTTTCGTTCAGGTAGTTTTTGGCAACGGAAACATCGGTTTTCACTATTTTTCCAACGGGAATTTTTTCCCACGAAGTCAAACCCATATGTTCTCTTTCGGCGTTGGCTCTTGACATAATAAGTTCGGCAGCAGTATGACCGTGTACAGCATAATGCAACTTGTTTTGGACTTTGGCGAAAAACTCATTTGTTATAACAGCATCTTTATTATAATCCAATGCCGTGGCATAAATATCAGTTATCTTTTGGTAGAAGCGGCGCTCGCTCAACCGAATTTCCCGAATCTCGGCAAGTAAATGTTCAAAATAATCTTCGTTAAGGAATGTCCCGTTTTCCATGCGTTTTTTATCGATGATATAACCACGGATAGCATAGTCACGCAAAACGGATGTCGCCCACTGACGAAACTGTGTTGCCCGTATGGAGTTGATACGATAGCCGACGGCAATAATTGCATCAAGATTATAGTGCTTGGTTTTGTAGGTTTTACCATCTGTTGCAGTTACCGAGAATTCCTCGGTAACTGAGCGTTCTTCCAATTCGTTTTCTTTGAATATGTTTTTAAGATGCAACGATATATTGTCTGTCGAACAATCAAACAATTTAGCCATTAGTTTTTGGCTTAACCAAATCATTTCACCCTGTACACGCACTTCTATTCCGCCCTCTTTCGCCTGATTAGTAAAAATAAGAAATTCGGCAGTGCTATTACGGATTTGTAGAGGTTTAATTTTTCCCATAATGTAATTGCATTTTATTCAAACATATCTTTTGCAAATATTTTAAATTAATTGTGGAATATCATTCCCAATATTAATTTATTGTCCCTTCTTATTAATAACTCCATATAGTTCTTTTGCAATTACATATAATAGTTCATCCCCCATTAAATGAGAGGTTTTTGCTCAAAATAATGGAGGCCCTACCGGTTTCTTGATGGTGGTGAATGGCATTTTTTTCATAATTATAACATTGAGGAGTTATCCCAAATATATGAAAAATAAGCATATAAAAAAATTCAATCAACAACAGCCCAAACATTACCGGCAAAATCGGTGACGTATATGGTCCCATCGCACTTGACTATGTTGCTCAACACAGGCGCTCCCAAGTTCATGCGCCAGCGGAACACTCCGGTTTTTGCATCCAGGCTGTACAGGTAGCCATCATTCGCACCAAAGTAAACCACCCCTGCAGCTGCATCATAATAGACACCACTCTCCACGGTCATCTGGAAATCCTTGGTATATGGCGCAGTATAAACCAACCCCGGATTGGTCTTGAAGTTCCACAACACTTTGTAACCATTGGTGCGGTCAAAGGCAACCACCCCCTTATCGGTAGTCCCCACTATCAGCAGGCTGTCGGTCACAACCGGTCTGGAATTATTATTGACTACAAAATCAATCCTATGCTTCACCAACTCCTCACCCGACACAGGATCTACCTCCATTATATGACCGGGGGAGACATAAAAGAAACTCCCCTTGTAGTATACCGGCGAATTATCTGCAATCCGGGTATCATCGTCACGTTTTTGCCACAACAACTCACCGGTGGCCGCATTATGGGCAAACCTCCCGGTCCAGTAGGCAGCAGTCAGCAAGACACCACTCTCCGGCTCTACCACAGGAGACGCCACGGTACAAACGCCACCCCTCCATGCAGAGTTTTTCCAAAGCAGGGAACCATCGGCCACCTTCAATGCACTCAAATAATGGCCATGACCCGCATAAACCACCCCGTCGTGAACGGTTACCCCCTGGGTATAAACAGGGTGCAGCTCCTTTTCCCTCAAAGCACGGCTCCACAACAACCTGCCCGAAACAGCCTCAACTGCATAAACATTCCCCAAAACATCGCATGCAAGCAGAGTTCCCTCCCACAAAGCCATGTTGTTTTTGATTGAATTGGCCACAGGCATCCTCCACACAACCGAACCATCGGAGGCAGAGACTGCATGGATTGCAGAGCCCCCTTTACCGTTGTCGTCAAAAGTTGCAGAGATAACCAACCCTTCGGTCACCACCGGCGAAGTCATGAAAGTATGGTTGCCGAGCGATGCCACCCACTGCACCTTAGGAGCAGCTTTTCCGCCATCAATATCGCTGTAATCCCTGGCAACAGACTTAACAACAGTTCCGTTTGAAAACCTGGTGGTCACTACCACACGGCAAGCAGCACCATTCACGTCCAAGCCCCTCAACGCATCTGCAGGCAGAGAGGCTCGCCAGGTCCAGTCTCCCACCTTTTCCAGCAGGTACTCACCACCACCTGTAGCAGCCGTTACGCTCTCCACATCTGTACGGGTGTCATAAACGTTTACAACCAGGTCGTACAAGACAGGTGCAACCGACACAGCACCTCCTGCAAGTTTCACATTACCACTTGCTGTTTTTACCTTTATCCCGGTACGCCCCTTTAAGTTTCCGGTATCCCCGTCAACCTGTTTCCCAAAAAGAGTTGCAGCAACATGCCCCTTCAAAGAGGCGTAACGTATCTCCGAATCCAGTTTCCCCTCCCGGTCAAAGGAGACTTTGCGGAAAGATGAAGGAGTATGGTCAATACCTCCCTTGTTGGGAGACATTGTGGCAATAGTAGTTACCCCGGTAGTCTCTGACCTTTCCAACAGGTTGATATGGTAATGGGCATAAAAATATGCCTTGAAGTTGTAATCCAACAAATTGACCTCTGTTTTCTCGCCCTTGAGCAAGAAATCGGTATCGTAACCGGTAAAATGGTGGTTGAAAAGCACCACAGGCATCCCTTCGGGAATGGCATCCAGATCCTTCTTGAGCCAGGAGTAGACATCGTCGGCACTGTAAGAGGGTTTGCGGTCGCCATACAACACCGGGATCACCACAAAATGGACACCCCCGTTGTCAAAGGAGTACCAGACCGGACCAAAGAGCTTTTCATACAGCTCCTCACCGTAGGCACCATCCACCAAGTCATGGTTACCCAAAGTAAAGACGGCCCTTGTTCCAAGATTTGCAGAGGTAAGTTCCCTGGAATGGAACTTCAACCCGTTCTCGTAACAGATATCGCCATTGAAAACCACAAAAGCAGGTTTGTTATACACCACATACTCCTTGAGCACATCTACCCAATCTTTATGGATACGCGCCTCGGTATCACCAATATGCAAAAAAGCATATGACTCCCTGTCGTATTTCTCTACCCTGAAAACCAACTCATTACCACCATCAGCAACCCACCCGGCTATCGGGACCCAAAAGTCACCAACCTGCTCATAGCCGTCGGGAGTAGTCATGAAAACAAATCGGGCTCTCTCACTCGCCTCAAATTTGAACGATCCGTCCGGCTTGCTTTTGTAAACTTCAAAGCCATCCGACACCACAACACCGGCAACTCCCTGCCCTTTGCCATCCAAAACCCTTCCTTTTACAACAACATTTTGGGCAAAAGCACCAACCCCGGCAACTACAATCAAAAGTGTTGCCAGTAAAACCTTGAAAATTTTCATGATAAAATGATTTAATCCCTGGGTAGCAGCTACCCAAGCAAATGATTTACAAACTCTTTTATTGTCAGCCCGGCAGCACGCACCTGCTGAGGTACCAGGCTCATCTCTGTCATGCCCGGCACAGTATTTATCTCAAGGAAAAAGATCTCCTCACCCCTCACAATATAGTCTACACGCACAAAACCCCTGCAACCCAAGTGCCTGTATATTTTGTGCGACATATCTATGATCCTGTCACTTAATTCTTCGGATATCCGCGCAGGACAAATCTCCTGCGAAGCACCCAAATACTTGGCCTCATAATCGAAAAACTCATTGTCAGGAATTATCTCTGTAACCGGTAACCGGAACAACTCGCCAATGACTGCATTTCCTTTATCCTCAACACCGTTGCCTGCACTTTCCACAGAGCCGGCTCCGTCCAAAATCCCGTTTTCAAATACCCCGTTGGTCATCTCCACACCATCTATGAATTCCTCTATCAAAATGGAATCGTCCTCTTTAAATGCAGCTGAAATTGCAGTTGCCAGTTCTTCAGGACGTTTCACCTTTGTTATCCCAAAGCTGCTTCCGCCACTGTTTGGTTTCACAAACAAAGGCAATCCAAGCTTTGCAATTATTTCGAAAGTATTGTAGGCATCTGTATCCCTCAGGAAGATTTCCCGTGCCATCTTTACCCCGGTGTCCCTCAAATAACATTTGCAGGCATATTTGTTGAAAGTAAGAAGGGAAACCTCTGCAGAACAAGAGGTAAAAGGCATCCCTATCATCTGGAAATAGGCCTGCAGCAAACCATTTTCGCCGGGAGTCCCATGAATCATAATAAGGGCCTTGTCAAACTTGACCCGTTTGCCGCCTATACCGCTCCGGGAAGGAATCACAAAAGAGAAATCTGCCTTATCCACAGGAAATCTCCTGCTATTTTCATCCACCACTGCCGGGCCCCCGTCTGCACCCGCCAGAACATTCCACTCGCCACCACGCAACAGCACCTCCCATACATTGTACCGGTCCCTGTCAATATTTTGTGCAATGTGTTTACCACTTTTAACGGAAACCTCATATTCCGACGAATCACCCCCGTATACCAAGGCTATGTTTTTTTTCATTCAATTGACAATTTAAAAAATCTCAAAAAAGTTTAAAATGGGCAATCTGGCCTCCTAAAAGAAAGGATCATGGCTATTCCGCCCGGCAGTGTTTTCAATATCATCATCTGCACCGGTACATCTCAAATCTACCGAATAGCCTGCAGGAGCAGTAAATGCATCGTAAGGGGAGATTCCCAATGAGGGGTCGGCCAACACCTTTTGCATGAATAGCCCCCATATAGGCAGAGCCATATTGGAGCCGCCCCCAAGGGCAAGGCTCTCGAAATGGACTTGACGGTCCTCTGCACCAACCCAAACCCCGGCAGTGAGCCTTGGCATATACCCTATGAACCAGCCATCGGACTGGTCGTTTGTAGTACCGGTTTTCCCGGCCAATGCACCTTCGCGTATGTACTTCCACCTTAGTCTGCCGGCAGTACCTTCATTTACAACCCCCTCCATAAGGTTAACCATCAAATATGCCGTCTCCTTGCTGATCGCCTCACGTTTCCTTGCCGTAAAGTTGCCAAGCACGTTCCCCGATTTGTCCTCTATCCTGGTCACAAAAACAGGATCAATGTAAACACCTTTGCTCGGAAAGGTATTGTAGGCAGAGACCATCTCGAACAATGTAAGGTCGGCAGGTCCCAAGCAAAGCGAAACCACAGGGTCCAGGTAGCTTTTGATACCCAGCCTGCGGCACATATCTACCAATGCCACGGGGCCAAACTGCTTCATAAGGTATGCAGATATGTTGTTGCTGCTACGGGTCAATCCCCATTTGAGTGTGACCCTCTGGCCTATCCACTCCTCTTTGTCTGTACTTGCAGGAGTCCATGTAGTATCGCCCACTATAAAGGTTTGCGGCACATTAACAACCTTGTCGCAAGGAGTCATCCCCTCCTGCATTGCCAAAGTGTAAAGGAACGGCTTTATTGTAGAACCCACCTGGCGCTTTGCCTGTCGGGCATTGTCATATTTGAAGTAACGGTAATCGGGGCCACCCACATAGGCTTTCACAAAGCCGGTCTGAGGCTCCATTGCCATCATTGATGCCCTCAGGAAAGATTTGTAATACTTTATGGAATCGTTAGGGGACATCACGGTATCTGTACTGCCTCTCTCATTCCATGCAAACACCCTCATTTGAACAGGTTTCCCGAAACTCTCATTAATCTCTTTGTCGGTAGCACCGGCAGCCTTCATATTGCGGTAACGGTCGCTCCATCTCCTTGCAGAGTTCATAATGTTGTTTACAACCTCCCTTGGCACATCGTTGGAGAAAGGCCTGTTGTTTTTCCACCTCAAATCACGGAAAAAGACATCCTGCAACTCGCCTCCCAAGTGCTCTGCTACAGCCTCCTCGGCATAACGTTGCATCCTGGCATTTATGGTGGTGTATATCTTTAGCCCCTCTTTGTCCAAGTTGTATTTTGTGCCGTCAGGCTTCAGGTTCTTATTAAGCCACCCATACAACGGATCATCTTTCCACAGGGTGGAATCGGCACGGTAATCTTCGTACTGACGGTAAGAAGAGCGTTTTGGTTCCGAAGCGTTCATCGTGCGGCGGAGCATGTCCCTGAAATAGGGGCCAAGTCCCGAATTGTGGTCCTGCTGGTTGTAGTTGAGGGTTATGGGAATCTGCACAATAGAATCGTATGCCGCCTGTTCCAGGTAACCATATTTGCGCATCTGGCTCAATACGTGGTTGCGTCGTCCAAGCGACTGCTCCGGATTTATCATGGGATTGTAACGGGTTGGCTTATTTACCATTCCCACCAGTAAGGCTCCCTCTTCTACAGTGAGTTGCGAAGGATGTTTAGAAAAAAAGGTGTTGGATGCCGCCCTTATCCCGTAGGCATTGCTGCCATAGAAAACCGCATTCATATACATGCCTATGATCTCTTCCTTTGTGTAATTCCTCTCCAGCTTCACTGCAGTTATCCACTCCTTGAATTTGGAAACCCCAAGACGGTATACCTTTGCCCCGGGGAAATTGGACCTTACCGTATCCCGTGGGAAAAGGGTCTTTGCCAATTGCTGGGTAATGGTACTGCCCCCACCTCCAGAACGGGTCTGACCCAAAATCAGCGACTTTACCACAACCCTTCCCAAGCTCCTGAAATCTATTCCGCTATGGTTGTAAAAACGAACATCTTCCGTGGCTATCAATGCCTCCACCAAATTTGGGGCAAGTTCTCCATAGCTGACAAAAGACCGGTTTTCTACATGGAAAGTAGAAAGTATCTCACCCTCGTCCGAAATGATTTCTGTTGCCAGGTTGTTTTTCGGGTCCTCGAGCTCTTCAAAAGAGGGAATATCTGCAAACATCCCCACCAAGGTAATTACCAAAACCAGTAATACAAAGGGACTCAACAATAAAACCCAATACCATTTGACTAACTTTTTCCGCTTTTTAATATCCATATCTTCTGTAATTTGCTAGTGTGCCAAAGGGCAAAATTAAAAATAAAAATTTTGATAATACCTTATTTTATCCTTTACTTTGCAACCATCAAGGTTATTTATGTATGGGAGAGAACTTAGTCATCGTTGAGTCACCGGCAAAAGCCAAGACCATCGAAAAGTTCCTGGGTAACGGTTTCACAGTCAAGTCCAGCTTCGGACACATCCGGGATCTGTCAAAAAAGAATTTGGGAATAGATATAGAAAATGGTTTCGAGCCGGACTATCTTGTTTCGGAAGACAAGAAAAAGGTGGTTGCAGAGCTCAAGGCCCTGGCAAAGAAGGCCGGCACAGTGTGGCTGGCTTCCGACGAAGACCGCGAAGGAGAGGCCATTGCATGGCATCTGCAAGAGGCATTGTCACTAAAACCCCAGAACACCAAAAGGATTGTTTTCCACGAAATCACCAAAACAGCAATCACAAATGCCATAGAAAACCCCAGGAGCGTAGACATGAACCTGGTAATGGCCCAACAGGCCCGCAGGGTACTGGACAGGATTGTGGGTTTCGAACTTTCACCGGTACTCTGGAAAAAGGTAAAGCCAAAACTCTCTGCAGGAAGGGTCCAGTCTGTGGCACTCAGGCTCATTGTAGAGAAAGAGCGGGAAATTCAAAAATTCAATGCCAAATCGCAATACAAGATAGAGGGTAACTTCCATCCCGACGGGCTGGACAAAGAGGTGACAGTACAGGCAGAGATTGCAAACAGGTTCAACAAAGAGTCAGAAGCACTTGAAGTTCTGGAAAAATGCAAGGATGCCACATTCAAAATCGGGAACATAGAAGAGAAAGAGAGCAAAAGGACCCCATCTGCACCCTTCACAACCTCCACACTGCAACAAGAGGCCTCCCGCAAGCTCGGTTTTTCCCTCAACCAGACAATGCGCTGTGCACAAAACTTGTACGAAGCGGGTCTTATCACCTACATGCGTACCGACTCCACGAATCTTTCAAACCTTGCACTTGGGGCGGCAAAACAAACAATTACAGAGCTTTATGGCAAGGAATACTCCAAAACCAGACAATTCGCAACAAAAAGCAAAGGGGCACAGGAAGCTCACGAGGCAATCCGCCCGACCTTCATGTCCAACCTGTCAATAGAAGGCAGTGCCCAGGACAAGAAACTTTACAACCTTATCTGGAAAAGGACTATTGCTTCCCAAATGGCAGATGCCAAGATAATGCGCACCCAAATTACCATAGAATCTGCCACCGTAGGGCACGATTTCGTGGCCACCGCAGACAGGGTTGCCTTTGACGGGTTCCTCAAGGTATACATAGAATCCAAAGACGACGACCAGTCCGAAGAAGAGAAGGAGCTCACACTTCCTGCCCTTAAAACAGGACAAGGGATGGATGCGGTTGCAATCAAGGCTACGGAAAGGTTCACCCAAAAACCGGCCCGCTACACAGAGGCCAGCCTGGTCAAAAAACTGGAAGAGCTGGGCATCGGAAGGCCCTCAACATATGCCCCCACAATCTCTACACTAGCCCAAAGGGGCTACATGATAAAGGAGAGCCGCCCCGGTCAGGAAAGGCTCTACAACGAGCACCTGCTCTCCAAAGGCAAAATAACATCAAAAACCAAAAAGGAGAACTGGGGAGCAGAAAAATCCAAGCTTTTCCCCGAAGACATCGGTATTTTGGTAACCGATTTCCTTGTGGACAATTTCAAGAACATACTGGATTACAACTTCACAGCCAAAATAGAAGAGAGTTTTGACAAGGTTGCAGAGGGAGAGGTAGTATGGAACAAGCTGTTGGCAGAGTTTTACCAGCCGTTCCACCAAATGGTAGAGCAGACCCTGGAGGTTTCGCGCCCTACAAATGCAGAGAGGGTGCTGGGTACTGACCCTGCCTCCGGAAAAACCGTGCTGGTGAGGATAGGCCGTTTTGGTCCCCTGGCCCAAATTGGAGACAACGAAGACCCCGACAAAAAATTCATGAGCCTGGCAAAAGGACAGCTCATAGAGACAATCACCCTGGAAGAGGCCCTGAAACTGTTCCGCCTGCCACGCAATATAGGCACCCTGGAGGGAGAAGAGATTATCTGTGCAATCGGACGTTTTGGCCCATACCTCAGGTACCGGGGCAAATTCATTTCCCTTGGCAAAGAGCATGACCCATATACGGTAGACCTGGAAACCAGCATACAACTCATAATAGAGCACAAAGAAAAAGAGGCCAAAAAACACATAAAAAGCTTTCCCGAAGTCGGAGCAGAGGTGCTGAACGGCAGGTTCGGACCTTATATCAAGGTTGGCAAAGAGAATTTCAAGATACCAAAAGGCACCGACCCAGAATCTTTGGACCTGGAACAGGTGACCCAAATACTGGAAAAGGGGGCAACAAAATCTTCAAAGACGGCAAAGACAGCCAAAACCACAACAAAGACAACGAAAACCACAACAAAGACAACTAAAGCCACAACAAAGACAACCAAACCTAAGAAGAATGGCAAGTAACTACCCCATAGAGGTAATACCGGCGGCGGCAATCAGCGAGGCCATATCAAAGGCTCCGGCGCTCATTGTGGACACAACCCAAAACGACCACATTTTCAAATCACTGGAAAACCTTTATGCTCAGGGCAATTACAAGCTGTACCTCACCCGTCCCGGCATAAACCAGCTTGCTACTATCCTTAGCAGGGCAAACTCCTGCGGAGTCAGGACAATTGTGCTGTGTTCCGGTCAGGTTTCCACTTTGAACCAGATATTGCCACAAAAGAATTTTTCTGCCAGCCTCATCTCTCCGGGTACAGACATCAACCCAGAATCGGTCCACCAAACCCTCCTTTCCAATGGTTCACTCGAAGCTTTTTCACATATCGCATACCAGTCATACAGGACAAATCCTTCACAAACCTCTGCCATGTCAGACAAGTTCTTCGAAGAGCTCCGCCTTGGCACATTAAGGAACGACATAACCCTGGCAGAGCCATTGATACGCAACAAGGAGTATGCTTTCTTAGATCTCAACTCTGTACGTAGCAGTGATTTCCCCGGCAATCCTTTGAATTCTCCAAACGGTTTGTATGCAGAGGAGGTTTGCCAGATTGCCCGTTACATAGGAATGGGTCAGGATATCAAATCGCTCTTCCTTTTTGGAATTCCTTCCGGCAAAAAACATAACCCCGTTGCCACCGAACTTGTCTCCGAAATCGTGTGGCATGTTGTGGAAGCCTTGTCTGCAAACATTGTCGAAGACCCTGCCGATCCTTCAAAAGAAGAACTTTTCCTCAAGAAAATCGTAAGCATGGGGCAAGACGGACAAGATATCATGTTTGTCACAAGCCGCTCCACAGGTCGTTGGTGGATGGAAATTCCGGACATTGAAAACTCTGGCAATCTTTTTATTCCATGCTCCCAGTCGGACTATGCAACCGCTTGCTCAGGAGAGCTTCCATTGAGATGGCTTTTCTTTTTTCAAAAAATAAATCCGAATTAATTATAATTTATCATTATATTTGTTGTCATACATAATATCTTTTACCAGTATGCCAAAATATCAGATTGATCAGATAGATCAAAAGATCCTCTCTTTCCTTGTAAAAAATGCGAGGATGCCATTTCTTGAGATTGCCCGTGAATGTGGTGTCTCAGGAGCTGCTATTCATCAGAGAGTAAAGAAAATGGAGAACTTAGGAATTATAACCGGTTCTCGTTTGCTTGTAAAACCTCAAACATTGGGGTTGAATGTATGCGCTTTCGTGGGGGTAAGCCTCGCACAGGCAAACCACTATCCTTCTGTCATAGAGGCCCTGCGCAACATCCCGGAAGTCGTGGAATGCCACTTTGTGACAGGCAAGCATGCCCTTATGCTCAAAATCTACTGCCACAGCCATGACCACCTTATGGAAATCCTTATAAACACAATCCAGAATATCCCGTCCGTAGAACAAACCGAGACCTTCATCTCCCTGGACCAGGCTATAGAAAGGCAGGTTTGGGTAAAAGACTATCCTGGCAAAACATCAACTGTAAGGAAACGCTAGTCCCGACAGTCTCAAAAGAGATTGAAAATTGCCTCTGCAAGGGTCAAATCTTCCGGCCTTGTTATTTTTATATTGGTAATCTTACCGGGAACCAGTTCAATTTTCATCCCTGCACTCTCTACAACCGATGCATCATCGGTAAATGAGGGGAGGTATGCCATTTGGTAGGCATCCAGTAATATCTCGCTCTTGAACACCTGTGGAGTCTGCACCATGTAATACAGGCTTCTGTCTGTGATTGCAGAATTGCCCCCAGGCTGTTTTATCCTCATCGAATCGGCCGGCTCCACAACCGGAACCACTGCCCCGCACTCTTTGGCCTTGGCATACATCCCTTCCAAAAAGCCGGGCTGTACAAATGGCCTCACGCCGTCATGCACTGCAACAATGCCGGGTTCCTTTATATGTGCCAATGCATTCTTTACCGAGTGGAACCTTGTGATGCCACCCGATACAAGCAGATGCCTGAACTTGAAACGATTTTCAAAACAATAGTCTTTCCAGTACTGTTTGTAAACATCCGGAAGCACAAGAATGATTTCGGGTACGTTTTCCATGGAAAGGAAACGCTCTATAGTATGGACAATGACTGGTTTACCCCCCAAAGGAAGGAACTGTTTTGCAATATCCGCCCCCATCCTTGTCCCGGACCCGCCGGCCACAATCACAGCATAGTATTTGCAACCCATGTTTGTTGTTTTTTTAATCTTTTCAAAATTACATTATTTGGCGTTGCAAAAGTAGGTATTAATTGCATATTTTAGTAATTTTGTAGCCATTTACAGGACATGGAAATGAGACAAATCAAAAGAGCACTAATCTCGGTTTACCACAAAGATGGTATAGACAAAATAGCTACAAAACTTAACATGCTGGGGGTAGAGATACTCTCCACGGGCGGTACCTGCGATTTCATTCGTGATTTGGGTATCCCGGTTACCCCGGTAGAAGATATAACCTCCTATCCGTCAATTCTTGGCGGAAGGGTTAAAACCCTTCATCCAAAGGTGTTCGGTGGTATCCTCTCCCGCAGGGACAATCCCGATGACCAATCCCAGCTAATTGAATATGACATACCTGCAATCGACCTTGTGATTGTGGACCTTTACCCTTTCGAAAAATACGTGGAGTCACAGGCTCCGCACAATCAAATCATAGAGAAGATTGACATCGGGGGCATCTCACTCATAAGGGCGGCCGCAAAAAACTATCAAGATGTGCTTATTGTTGCCTGCAAAGAGCTGTATGGCAATCTGGAAGCCATCCTTGAAAATGGCAACAGCACCACTTTGAAACAACGGATGGAGTTTGCTGCCCATGCATTCAATGTGAGTTCACACTACGACACCTCCATATTCCGCTATTTCAGCAAAGAGGCGGCATTGGATGTGAACCTTTTCAAAGAGAGCATTAACGAATCAATACCACTAAGGTATGGCGAGAACCCTCACCAAAATGCAAGGTTCTACGGCAACCCCCGGCAATTGCCTCAGCAATTGCACGGCAAGGAGATATCCTACAACAACCTGCTGGACATAGAGGCGGCCATAGAGCTTATCAGCGATTTCCAACAACCTACTATAGCAATACTCAAACACAACAATGCCTGCGGGTGTGCCACCCGGGACAATCTTGCACTGGCATGGAAGGATGCCCTGGCCGCAGACCCTGTCTCTGCATTCGGCGGTGTGATAGCTGCAAACAGGAACATAGACAAAGAGGTTGCGGCCCAAATGAACAACCTTTTCTTTGAGGTTGTGGTTGCTCCTTCCTACGACAACGATGCCCTTGAAATCTTAAAGCAAAAGAAAAACAGGATTATCCTTGTCAACACAAAAGAGTTGCGCACACCTGTCAAATTCCGCAGCATGATGGGCGGCGTATTGGTTCAGGACAGGGACAGCCTGTGCGAAACCGATTCAAACTTGAAAGTCGTTACCAAAACAGCCCCCTCAACCAAGGAGGTAAAAGACCTGTTGTTTGCCAACATACTGGTGAAACACTCCAAATCCAACGCCATAGTCCTGGCAAAGGACTCCATGCTCATTGCTTCGGGCATAGGGCAAACATCAAGGGTAGATGCCCTAAAACAGGCAATAGCAAAAGCACAAAGTTTCGGGTTTGACCTAAAAGGGGCTGTAATGGCATCAGATGCCTTTTTCCCTTTCCCCGATTGCGCACAAATTGCCCACGAACACGGTATAGATACAATCATACAGCCAGGGGGTTCTGTCAGGGACAATGAGTCCGTAGAGTATTGCGACAACAACCAAATGGCAATGGTTACCACCGGCATACGCCATTTCAAACACTAATGTACAAAACCAAGGATAAACACTACAAAACTTATGGGATTTTCTTTTTTAACACAAGAGCTGGCAATTGACCTGGGTACTGCCAACACAATAATCCTGATGAACGACAAGGTGGTGGTAGACGAACCGTCAATTGTAGCAATTGACCAGAATACCGGCAAACCTATCGCTTTCGGGCAAAAAGCCCGCATGATGCATGGCAAGACCCATGCAAACATCAAGACTGTAAGGCCTCTCAGGGATGGTGTTATTGCTGACTTCAATGCTGCCGAGCAAATGATCAGGGGATTCATCAAAATGATTAACTATCGCAACTCCTTCTTTACCCCAAGCCTCAAGATGGTGGTTTGCATACCGTCAGGCAGCACAGAGGTAGAGATACGTGCGGTAAGGGACTCAGCAGAGCATGCAGGGGGAAGGGATGTGTTCCTCATATACGAACCTATGGCAGCAGCAATCGGTATAGGCATCGACGTAGAGGCACCCACAGGCAATATGGTAGTGGACATAGGAGGCGGCACAACAGAGATTGCAGTCATTTCCCTTGGTGGTATTGTCATAAACCAGAGCATCAGGGTTGCCGGAGATGTCTTCACATACGAAATCCAGCAATACATGAGGCAACAACACTCCATAAAGATTGGGGAACTCACTGCAGAAGACATCAAAATCAAGGTAGGTGCCGCCATGTCAGAGCTTGATGAATATCCCGAACCATACACCGTAAGGGGTCCGAACCTCATGACTGCACACCCGGTAGAGGTCAATGTCACAAGTCAGGAGATTGCCCACAGCATAGACAAATCCCTTGCAAAGATAGAGACTGCCATAATCCAGGTACTGGAACAGACTCCTCCGGAATTGTATGCAGATATTGTGCAGAATGGCATCTACATCACCGGTGGCGGGGCTCTGCTTAGAGGTCTGGACAAAAGGTTGTACGACAAGATAAACATCCCTTTCCATGTTTCCGATGAGCCTCTGCACGCAGTTGCCATGGGTACATCTATCGCACTAAAGAATACAGACAGGCTACCATTCTTGATGAGGTAACAAAATGTGGAACAAGTCCCCCATCATACGCGGTTTGGCAACACTCCTCCTCTTTTTTGCATTGGAGGGGGTTTCGTTGCTGTTCATTGCAAAGGACAGCCTGTTCCAGAAAGCCAGGATAAACAGTATAATGATGGGTATAAAAGGGGATATTTCTGGTTTCTCTTCCGATGTACGTTATTTCATTGGGCTTTGGAAGGTAAACGACATGCTGCACCAAGAGAACATCGCCCTCAAGAACAAGCTGGATCATCTCAAATCTGAGCTTGGACAAAGGGACACCCTGTTCTCTGTAACAGCAGACAGCACAAGGCCCGGGTTTTCATACATCCCCGCAAGGATAATCTCCAACAGTACCAACAAATTGCAAAACTTCATCATCCTTGACAAAGGGAGCCGTCATGGGGTTCAAAAAGAGATGGGCGTTGTCTCTGCACTGGGAGTGGTAGGGGTAGTGAAAGAGGTGACGGAAAATTACTCCTATGTCATTTCGTTCCTCAACACCACCCAAAGCATTAGTGCCCGCATAAGCCCTTCAGGAGCATTCGGCCCTTTGGAGTGGGATGGCAAAAGCACCAACCATGCAATCCTCTCACAAATTCCGCAACATATCAGGTTCAACATGGGTGATACAGTCAGCACCAGTGGTTACTCATCCATTTTCCCCGGGGGGATTCCGCTTGGCACTGCACAATCCTCCACACTCAAAGGAGGGACTCATCATATGATAACCGTAAAACTTTTCCAGGATTTCAGCTCACTCCATCTGGTGAACATTGCTGTAAACCTTAACATTCAGGAAATTAATAATTTAAAGGAGAGTAACAACAACAATGAATATTAGGCCCAACACAAGCATTTTTTTGATGTTCACGGGATTTGTGCTCCTGCAGATAATCCTGTCCGGCCTTATCGATTTTGGTCCGTTGCTCTTTATCTCAATTTACCCGTTGTTCCTGCTTACACTACCGCTGTACCTGCCTTCCAGAAGACTTATGGTTTGGGCTTTTGCAACAGGATTGACAATTGATTACTTTTCCAACTCTATAATGGGAATAAACAGTGCTGCCTCCATAATAATGGTGGTTTCACAAACCAGGGTATTCAAACTCCTTTACAGGAAAGGGGACATGGAAAACCAGGTAAGGCCCGGAATGCGTGAGATGGGTCTGTCCCGCTTCTCTGCATATATTGCAATTAACCTGGCAATACACCACATTGCTTTGGTCTCATTGGAGAACTTTGGTTTTGGACACTTTGCGAGCACTCTTCCCAGGATAGTGGTCAGCCTGATGGCTAACACAATTTTGATTTTGATTGCAGAATACGGTGTGTTTTACAGGAGACGCAGATAATGGCAGTAGAACTGAAAAAGAAGAATATCCTTATAATAGGATTGCTTGCAGTTGCTTTGGTATACCTGGTGCAATTGTTCAACCTTCAGATCCTTGACCAGGAGTACAAGATAACTGCCAGCAACAACGCTTTCCGTTACGATGTCCAATACCCTGCAAGGGGGCTTGTACTTGACAGGAACGGTGAGATGCTGGTTGCCAACGAAACCTCCTACGACATAATGATCACCCCCATAGAGGTAAAAGAGTTTGACACTTTGGACCTGTGCAATATCTTTGGACTGGAAGTAGAAGAGGTTAAGGCAAAGTTAAAAGAGTACCGGAAAAACCGGAGAAAAATAGGTTATCAGTCATTTCCTTTTGTCAAACAAGTGCCTGCACAGCAATATGCGCATTTCCACGAAAAATCATGGAAGTTTCCCGGTTTCACATCAATATCCCGCACAATACGCAGTTACCCGTTCAATGCCGGTGGCAACCTTTTGGGTTACATCACGGAAACCGACACCGCCTTCCTAAGGCGCAATCCCGATTACAAAATGGGGGACTACATAGGCCGGACAGGTATCGAGCAATCCTACGAACATATTTTGAAAGGTGAAAAAGGATACAACATTTTCCTGAGGGATGTCCACAACCAGGTAAAATCCAGTTTCAGCGACGGCAAATACGACAAACCGGCCGTTCCCGGCAAAACCATAATAAGCTCAATTGATGCAAATTTGCAGCAATACGGAGAACTTCTAATGCAAAACAAAGTGGGCAGCCTGGTGGCAATTGAGCCATCCACAGGAGAGATCCTAACCCTTGTTTCCAGCCCTGGAATAGATGTGAGCAAACTGGCAGCAATCAACAAACACTACAAGGAGATCTCTTCTGACCCGTACAAACCTATGTTCAACAGGGCCACCATGTCTCCATATCCTCCGGGTTCTGTTTTCAAACTTGTCAATGCACTTGTTGCCCTGGAAGAGGGCCTCATAGAGCCCGGGACTTCCAACAGTTGCTACGGAGGTTATTTTGTCGGACGCGGAATGGGATGCCATGCCCACCCCTCTCCTGTAGACCTCACAGAGTCCATAATGATGTCTTGCAACACCTACTATGCAATAGTTTTCCGGCAAATCATAGACAACCCAAAATACTCTTCTGTAAGGGAGGGGTTTGAAAGATGGCGCGAGCTTGTGATGAGTTTTGGTTTCGGCCAAAAGCTTGGCAGCGATTTGCCTTCTGAACAGGCCGGCTCAATGCCCTCATCCCAAACCTACGACAAGATCCACGGGAAAGACCGTTGGCGCTCACTCTCCATCCTCTCACTTTCCATTGGGCAGGGAGAGATTGGCACCACACCTCTGCACCTGGCCAACCTTGCAGCCACATTGGCAAACAGGGGATACTATTACACCCCCCACCTTATCAAAGGCTCTCCCGATACTTTGATAAACCCACAATACACGCAACGTAATTATACTTTGGTAGACACTTCCCATTTCCATAAAGTGATTGACGGTATGTTCAAAGCGGTCAACTCTCCTGCAGGGTCAGGGGCAACTGCCCGAATTGCCGCTGTGCCCGGCCTGGATATCTGTGGCAAGACCGGAACATCCCAAAACCCGCACGGAAAAGACCACTCTGTATTCATCTGTTTTGCTCCCAGGGACAATCCAAAGATTGCTGTTGCAGCATATATAGAGAATGCAGGTTTCGGGGCTACATGGGCAGCACCCATTGCCTCTCTGCTAATAGAGAAATATCTCAACGGGGAGATAAGCAGGGAGTACCTCCAGGAGTATGTGACAAACGGGAACCTTATGCAAAACGTTCCAATAAAAAAACAGTAAATGATTGCAGGACAGGAATACAGGAAATTGGACTGGAGTTTGGTAATTGCATACCTTGCACTTACTGTCATTGGCTGGGTAAATATCTTTTCGGCCGTTTACGACCAGGAACACGCCACGATATTTGACCTTTCTCAACGTTACGGGATGCAGTTCATCTGGATGGTTACCTCTTATTCCATAGCCTTTGCAATACTTTTCCTGGTCAATCCCAAAATCTACAGCACCTTGTCTGGATTCATCTATGGTTTCTCCTTGCTTTTGCTGGCAGGTGTCATTTTCCTGGGTATTGAGGTAAATGGTTCAAATTCATGGTTCCAGATTGGCCCGGTAAGATTCCAGCCTGCAGAGCTTTCAAAAATAGCCACAACCGTAGCCCTTGCTTCCTTACTCAGCAAATATGGTTTCAACCTCAAATCACCAAGGGGAATAATAACCACTGCACTTGTCATCTTGACCCCGGTACTGCTCATAATCATGCAAAAAGAGACCGGCTCTGCATTGGTGTACTCTGCCTTCATATTCATGCTCTACAGGGAGGGTTTGAGCGGATGGTACCTGGCTGTTGGCATGCTTGCAATTGTTTTGTTCCTGGTCACAATGGGAATTTCTTCGTTTGCTGCTGTCATTGTCCTTACCGCCATCATGACAATTGTCAGGGGTGTCACCGGCAAATATCCATTGAGGCATTTCCTGTTCCTTCTCTTTTTTGTGCCGGCCATGATATACTCCCCAAAATTGGGTGAGCTCCCTTTTTTGGAAGGGATAGATGATATCCATCCAACATGGTGGCTGGCGGTTGTGCTGATGCCTGCACTCTCCTATCATTTTTACAAGTTGTTCAAAGCCAAAATGGCAAGGATGTGGCATTTGACATTGGTCTTCTTTGCTTCACTTATGCTCATCTTCTCTGTCCAGTTCTTTTTCGAGAATGTGTTGCAGCCACACCAGAAGGCCAGGATAGAAAACCTGCTGGGAATCAATGTAGACCTCCATGGTGCCGGTTACAACGTCCACCAGTCAAAGATTGCCATTGGGTCCGGAGGTTTCATGGGCAAAGGGTTCCTGAAAGGCACGCAAACCAAATTCAACTTTGTACCGGAACAAAGCACCGACTTCATCTTTTGCACAATTGGAGAAGAGTGGGGTTTTGCCGGCTCTGCAATGCTCATCTCTTTGTACCTTTTCCTGATTATAAAGATCCTTAACTCCGCAGAGAAACAGAAAGACAACTTCAACCGTATCTACGGTTATTCCCTGGCCTCTGTCATATTCATGCATTTCCTTATCAACATTGGCATGACCATCGGGCTCATGCCTGTAATAGGAATCCCCCTGCCCTTTGTGAGCTACGGGGGATCATCCTTGTGGAGCTTTACGATTTTCCTCTTTATATTTATACGATTAGACCTAGATCGCCGGAAGTGAGGGGGTCCTCAATATCCTCAACTATCTCCTGGTCCCATTTCAAATACAACATCACTACTCCTTTGGGCGTCTTTTCGCCCTCTTTCACGAAAATCTTTTCTACTGTACCGGCAAAAGGTGCTGCAACCAGGTTGTGCATCTTCATTGCCTCAAAGGTCAATAGCAGGTCTCCCTCCTCTACATGGTCTCCCTCTTTTATGTTCAAAGAGGTGACAACTCCCGGGATTATCGATTTTATCTCCCGGGGGTCGGGACGTTGCCAAACCACCCTTTCCTTGAACTTGGCAGTAAGGTTCGTTTCAAAAACCCTTGCATCCGGGAAAATCTGTAACGTATCATGTGCCAGGGGAGCATCTGCAGCCCCTCTTTTTTTGGCACCACCGGCCATTTTGGCCTTTGGTTCTTTTGTCTTTATTGATTTCAATTTAGGATCCTTGGTCTTGGAAGGTTTGGCCTTGCGGCCGGCAGCCTCCTGCTTTTTCTGTACCAAAGCCCTTTTTTCTGACATTTTCATAATCAATCGTTTTGAAGTGGTTAAAATGGTGGAATACCATGCTTCTTGGTAGGTCTCTTCACAACTTTGTTTTTGGAAACGTCAAATGCATGTATCAAGAATTTACGTGTGTCCTTAGGGTCAATAACAGAGTCTATGTAGCCTTTTGCCGCTGCTACGTAAGGGTTTGCAAACTTTTGTTTGTACTCCTCTACTTTTTGTTTGCGCATAGCTTCGGGATCTGCAGCTTCCATGATCTCTTTCCTGAAAATAATATTGGCAGCACCCTCAGGACCCATTACGGCAATCTCTGCCATTGGCCAGGCAAATACAAAATCGGCCCTCAAATGGCGTGAGTTCATTGCTATATAGCCACCACCATAGGCTTTCCTCAAAATCACTGTTACCTTTGGAACAGTGGCTTCGCTATATGCATAAAGCAGTTTTGCTCCATGGCGGATTACCCCGGCATGCTCCTGGTCTACCCCGGGCAGGTAACCCGGAAGATCTTCCAATGTTATGATTGGAATGTTGAAAGCATCGCAGTAACGGATAAACCTTGCAGCTTTGTCACTTGAATCGCAATCCAGCACACCGGCAAGCACAAGTGGCTGGTTTGCAACAAATCCTACCGTACAACCATTGAGCCGACCAAAGCCAACCACAATATTGGCAGCCCACATCTGTTGCACTTCAAAGAAGTCGGAGCTGTCTGTTATTGCCCTTATCACATCCCTCACATCGTAAGGTTTGGTGGGGTCTTCAGGAACAATCTTCTCTATCTTGAAATTCTTGGTGTCCGGCAATTTTGCTTTTGCAAGAACACAGTTGCAATCGTTATGAGACGGAATATACTCCAAAAGGGTCTTGATTTGGCCGAAACACTCCTGCTCGCTGTTGGCAAAGAAATGGGCATTCCCCGTAGTCTCGCTGTGGACCCTGGCACCTCCCAGTGATTCCATGTCTATCTCTTCTCCCAAAACAGATTTGATAACCTCGGGGCCCGTAATGAACATCTTGGAAATCTTGTCCACCACAAACACAAAATCTGTAAGGGCAGGAGAGTATACAGCACCCCCGGCACACGGACCAAGGATTACCGAAAGCTGTGGTATTACACCGCTTGCAAGTGTGTTGCGGAAAAATATCTCTCCGTAGCCGGCAAGCGAATTTACACCCTCCTGAATCCTTGCCCCGCCCGAGTCGTTGATCCCTATCAAAGGAATGCGCATCCTCAAGGCATAATCCATTATCTTGGTAATCTTCCTTGCATGCATGGAGCCCAATGAGCCCCCGGCAACTGTAAAATCTTGTGCATAAATAGCTACCGGCCTGTTGTTTATAGTCCCGGTACCAATAACCACGCCATCCCCGGCAAGGTTTTTACCTTCCATCCCGAACTCCCTGGCCTCATGCTCGATAAAGAGGTCATACTCATAAAAGGAATCAGGGTCCAGTAATTGGTTGATCCTTTCTCTGGCCGGGAGTTTTCCCATTGCCCTTTGTTTGGCTATGGCATTTTCTCCCCCGCCTTGCAGTACTTTTGCTGTACGTTCCTGCAATTCAGAGATTTTTCTTTTTAATAGATTCATAGGTTTTTGTTTTGATACAGGACAAAAATATGAAAATATTTTAATAAGCAAATTACGGGATTTTTTGTATACCTTTGTGTTTTCCATATGTTATTAATAATCTAACAAATAGTACTATATGTCAACTCCTTTTATATACCGGCACAACGGTCCCAGTGAAAAAGAAATGGCAGAAATGCTAAAGACCATTGGGGCAAACTCTATTGACCAGCTTGTCAAACAAACCGTTCCCCAAGATATCTTGCTGGATAAACCATTGGACATGAGCCCAGAAGTGAGCGAGCACCAATACCTGGCAAACCTCAAGTCCATGGTTTCCCAAAACCAACATCTAAGGTCCATGATAGGGCTAGGATTCTACGGCACCGGAACCCTTCCCGTGGTTGTCAGGAACGTATTCGAAAACCCAAGCTGGTACACTTCGTACACTCCATACCAGGCAGAGATTTCTCAAGGCCGCCTGGAGGCTCTGCTAAACTTCCAGACAATGGTGGCAAGCCTCACAGGGTTCAAAATGGCAAACAGCTCCATGCTGGACGACTCCACCGCTGCGGCCGAGGCCGTGAGGATGATGTTCGAACTGCGTTCCAGGGATGCCCAAAAAGCCGGTAAAAATGTTGTGTTTGTAGATGAAAATATTTTCCCTCAAGTGCTTGCTGTAATAGAAACCAGGGCAGAGGCTTTGGAAATAGAGATACAAAAAGGCAATTTTGCCCAATATGTTTTTGACGACAAATGCTTTGGTGCTGTGCTTCAATATCCGGCAGCCAATGGTGAAGTTTGCGATTACTCTGCATTCTGTAACAATGCGCACCAAAAAGGTGTGTTGGTGACTGCTGTCACAGACCTGATGTCCCTGGCACTTCTCAAGGAGCCTGCAGCCTGGGGTGCCGACATTGCTGTGGGTACTGCACAAAGGTTTGGATTGCCAATGGGTTTCGGTGGTCCTACGGCAGGGTTCATGGCCACCCACGACCAGTATAAAAGGAACATGCCGGGCAGGATCATTGGTGTTTCCGTAGACCGTTTGGGCAATCCATCCCTCAGGATGGCGCTTCAAACCCGCGAACAACACATCAAAAGGGAAAAAGCCACATCCAACATCTGCACTGCCACAGCCCTGATGGCCACAATGAGCGGCATGTATGCCGTTTACCATGGCCCGGAGGGTTTGATTGAGATTGCCTCCGGAATCCACAAATATGCTTCCGTTGCAGCCCATGCACTCAAACAGAACGGGTTTGAAATTGCTGCCAAGGATTTCTTTGACACAATTGAAGTTGTGGGGGTAAATGCACAGCAAATAAGGGAAAAAGCATTGGCTGCAGGTTACAATTTCCATTATCCGTCCGATAGTTCCGTGAGGATGAGCTTTGACGAACTCTCCAATTGCAAGGAGGTCATAGAAGTTCTCTCGATATTTGGCATTGACATCAAAGAGTGTCCCAAAATGGAGCAAAAGCCAATTTTCATGGCACGTGAAAGCAAGTTCATGCAAGAGAAGACATTTGGCAGCTTCCACTCAGAGACAGAACTCATGAGGTACATCAAGAAACTGGAACGAAGGGACCTCTCCCTCACACACTCCATGATACCCCTTGGTTCCTGCACAATGAAACTTAATGCTGCCGTAGAGATGATGCCGCTCAGCTGGAGCGAACTCACAAACATGCACCCATACGTTCCGGTAAACCAGGCAAAAGGCTACATGGACATGATACATGAAATAGAAGAAGACCTTGCCAAAATCACCGGGTTTGCAGCATGCTCCGTACAGCCCAACTCTGGTGCGGCAGGCGAATATGCCGGGCTTATGACTATCCGCTCATTCCATATTGCAAACGGCAACCCTCAAAGGAACGTGGCAATAATCCCAACCTCTGCACACGGCACAAACCCTGCCTCTGCAGCCATGGCCGGAATGGAGATAGTTCTTGTCCCTTGTGACCAAAACGGGAACATCAACGTAAACGAACTCCGTAAAAAAGCAGAGGAACACAAAGAGACCCTCTCTTGCATAATGATCACCTACCCATCTACCCACGGGGTTTTCGAAGCCAGCATACGTGAGATAATGGACATCATCCACCAGAACGGTGGTCTGGTATATATGGACGGAGCAAATATGAATGCCCAGGTGGGGTTGACCAACCCGGGATTCATAGGGGCAGACGTCTGCCACCTGAACCTTCACAAGACCTTTGCAATTCCTCACGGCGGTGGAGGTCCCGGCATAGGTCCAATCTGCTGTACAAAGGAGCTTGCTCCTTACCTGCCTTGCCACCCGTTCATGCAGGATTGCAACGGAAAAGGGGCAAAAGCCGTGAGTTCTGCACCTTATGGTTACCCTATGGCTCTGCCTGTAACCCATGCATACATCAAGTTACTTGGCAGGCAGGGGCTCAAAAGCGCCACCGAGGTTGCCATCCTCAATGCCAACTATATATCGGAGAAGCTCAAAGACCATTACAAAACACTATACAGCGGAGAGAACGGCAGGGTCGCACACGAGTGTATCCTGGACTTGCGACATTTCCGCAAAGAGTATGGAATTGATGCAACTGACATTGCCAAACGTTTGATGGACTACGGCTTCCACGCTCCAACCCTCTCTTTCCCTGTGGTTGACACCCTTATGGTAGAACCTACCGAGAGTGAGTCAAAAGCAGAGCTCGACCGTTTCATAGAGGCAATGATTGCCATAAAACAGGAGTGCGAAGCTGTCAAGGCAGGAGAGATGGACAAAGAGAACAATCCTCTCAAAAATGCCCCTCACACTGTGAACGAAGTGAGCGCATCTGAGTGGAACCATCCATACAGCCGTGAAAAGGCAGCTTTCCCGCTTGAATGGATCCGCGACAACAAGTTTTGGCCACACGTAGCACGAGTGGACAACGGCTACGGAGACCGCAACCTGATGTGCAGCTGCGAAGGTTGGCTGGACAATTAAAATAATACCAACTGCCTATGATTGAAAATGAAATAACAACCAGGGCAACAGCTCTTTTTGGCATTGTTGACAAAATTTACGAACTACTGACCAAGTGGGGGGTATCCCCCACTTTGGCCCAGGTTCTGGACGAAGTCGTGAGTGTCTCTTTGTTGTTTTTCCTTGCCTGGGTCACCAACCTCTTTGCCAGGTTGGTAGTATACCGGATCCTGGTCCATTTTGCAAAATACACTCCGGTAAAATGGGACGATATCTTCATTGAACACAAAGTTGTAAAACACCTTGTGAGAATCATCCCGGGCATAATCGTAAACCTTGCAGCTCCAATTGCACTCAGGAGCGAACTCTGGGTGACTGTTATGCAGAGGGGTGCCCAAATCTTTATTGTGGTTGCCCTGCTGGGAGCCATAGGTGCTGCCACCAAAGCCCTAACGGAAATATTTGCCCGCACCAAGGAGTATGCCGACAAACCTATAAAAGTAGTCTTCCAGATTGTAATGGTATTAACCTATTTTGTAGGGGGCATAATTATTTTGAGTATTCTCATAAACACCAGTTTCACCTCCCTTTTTGCAGCGTTGGGTGCCTCCATGGCAATCCTGATGCTCATCTTCAAGGATAGCATACTTGGGTTTGTTGCCGGTTGGCAACTCTCTGTAAACGACATGCTGCGCCCTGGCGATTGGATAACGGTCCCAAAATATGGTGCAGATGGTGATGTAGAGGATATTAGCCTTTACTCTGTGAAGGTCCGCAATTTTGACAGGACAATCACCACAATCCCCCCCTATTCATTGGTGAGCGAATCGTTCCAAAACTGGAGGGGCATGCAGGAGTCAGACGGCCGCCGGGTAAAAAGGTCTGTACTCATAGATATGAACACAATCAAATTCTGCACTCCCGAAATGCTGGACAAGTTCCGCAAGATTGCCTATATCAAAGACTACATAACCCAAACTGAAGTCCATATCGAAAACTATAACAGGGAGTTCGGTTACGACAACGATGTCCTTGTAAACGGCCGCAGGCAAACCAATATCGGAGTATTCAGGGCTTACCTGGAGGAATACCTAAAAAGACATCCGGAGGTAAATCAAAAGATGATTGCCATGGTAAGGCAATTACAACCAACCGAAAAAGGGATCCCGGTTGAGCTTTACTTTTTCATATCCAATAAAAACTGGGTAGATTACGAGAATATCCAGTCGGACATCTTTGACCATGTAATGGCAATTGTTCCACAGTTCCGGCTGAAGATTTTCCAATACCCGTCTTCTGCCTTACCTGTGGAACAATAAATTCTTTACAAAATATCTGTAAAGTAAGGGAAAATGGCTTGTGCAAACCTCAAGAATCCAAGGTCTGTCAAATGTACCCCGTCCACCGTGGTTTCCCCGTCTTCTCCAAGAAGGTTGTCGCCTCTTATGTAGGTTACATTTGTATATCCCTCATCCACCAGCCTTGCATACAGCTCCCTCCACTCTTTGTCCTCTTCTTCCAGTTCTGCCTTTACTCCCTGGTCTACAATCAAGTAAGGGAAATTAGGGTTTTCTATCATAACCAAAGGAATCCCGGGCCTGTAGTCCAGAATATGTTTGATGAAATTATAGGCACTATCCCTCACGCTCTGGGCTGTTGTGTTTGGAAGGCAATCCAGCACAACTGCCTGGGCATCTATCATGTCAATTGCTTTTGCCATTGAAAAGTCCATCCTGCCGTTGCCCGAAAATCCAAGGTTGATAGTTTCCCTGTCCAGCATCCTGCCCAAAATAGAGGTATATGCCATCCCCGGACGTGAAGCACAGCCACCTTGCGTTATGCTTGTCCCGTAAAAAACCACAGGCTTTTTCTGCCCGCTTTTGACCAGTCTTGTGTTTTGCGGCATCCTCAGTTGTGCTTCGGGTTCTACCCCAATCTCTACCTTTTCTACTCCGTCATAGAGCGGAAGGTATGCAATATACTCCCTGTTGTGCCTTGTCATCCCTTTCACAAACACGGCAAAATTCTCTTTCCCTGTGGGGCGTGCTGTCCCTACGTAGTGCCACTTGCCGTTTTCCAGCACATAAAGGTCCATCCCTTTGATGCCGGTAGAGGGCATATGGTTCATACTCACATTATGCATCACGGTCCATTTCACCCCCACATAAGAGCTGTTTGTGCTAAACCTCACAGCCAGCCCCGCACTGTTGGAACCCAGGTTCAAAAGTTCCGGCCTCAACTCCTGCCTCAGGGCTTCGGGAACCCTCCCGTATTTGACAGTGGTCTCTTCGAATCCTTTGCCAATCAACATCAAACTGTCAATGTCGGTAAACTTCATCTCTTCCTTTTTTTGTGCCATTGCTGCGGTATGGGCAACAGACACCAGAACGGCAATAATCACCGCTTTTGTAATCCAAAATCCTCTTTTCATGCTTTCTGTGTTTAATTACTATCGTTAATATATCAATCTTTCTACACTCCTACCCATTCTATCTCTATCCCTTTGCGCTCCATTCCCCTGAACCATGTCATCTGACGTTTGGCAAACTGGTGGATTGCCGTTGCGAGTGAGATTTCCATTTGTTCCCTTGTCAGTTTGCCTGTCAAAAACAGGGTCACATATTTGTATTCCAACCCGTAGTAAAGGAGGTTTTCTGTGGGGATCCCTTTTTTCATCAACCCCTCCACCTCTTCTATCATACCGTTTTGCAACCTCTCCCTCAGGCGGCGGTCTATCCTTTCAATTCGCTCTTCCCTGCTCACTTTCATGCCAATATACCTGGTGTGGATTTGAGGGAAATGCTGCTCTGTATAACCAAACTCCTTGGTGTGGATTGCTATTTCCAGAGCCCTTACCAACCGTTTGCGGCTGGTGGTGTCGGTTGTGTTGTGCAGAGGCCTGTGTTGCTCCAGGATCTTAACCAGTTCCTGATGGCTGTGTTTTTCCAGCTCCTCCCTCAATTTGAGGTCCGGCGGAACCTCCTGCAGCCGGTATCCCATTGTGGCCGCCTCTATGTAAAGACCGCTGCCCCCGCACAATATGGGTTGTCTGCCCCTGCTTTTGATATCTTTGTACACTTTATGGAAATCCCTCTGGTATTCAAAGATATTGTATTTGTAGCCCGGTTCTGCTATATCAATCAAATGGTAAGGGATATCCACCCCGTTGTAGCTGTACTCCTCCAGGTCCTTTCCTGTGCCAATGTCCATACCTCTGTACACCTGCCTGGAATCTGCAGAGATTATCTCTCCGCCGGTTTCATAAGCCAGTTTAACCGCATACTTGGTTTTTCCGGAGGCAGTAGGCCCCAAAACACATATCAAATCCACTTTATCCATGTTCAATTCATTTGGCAGAAACTCCAATTTCTGGTTCATTCCACAAATTTAAACTATTTTTGCACTCCGGCTCCAATACAAACCATTCAAAACTGTTTCATTTGACAAAAACATGCCAAGAGCAAAAAGCACAATAGAGATCAAAAACAAAAGGGCTTCGTACGAATACGAATTCATAGAGAGTTTTACTGCAGGGATTGTACTTTCCGGTACCGAAATCAAGTCCATCCGCGCGGGTAAGGCTTCCCTTGCCGACTCCTATTGCTATTTTGTAAACGGAGAGCTGTTTGTCAAAAACATGCACATTGCAGATTACTGGTGGGGCAGTTTCAACCAACATGACCCCAGGAGGGATCGCAAATTATTACTGAGCAAAAAGGAGTTGCGCAAATTGTTCAGGGGTACAAGGGAAAAAGGGCATACCATTGTAGCCACCCGTCTTTTCATTGCCCAGAATGGTTATGCCAAACTGAACATCTCACTTGCCAGGGGCAAAAGGGAGTATGACAAACGACACTCGATAAAAGAGAAAGACCTGCGTCGGGAAAACGACCGCAACATGTAAATCAAATGCGGCCCTACTATTTTTTCCCTTTTGTTTGAGGGCCTTTAGTTGATGGCTTGGGCCGTTGGCTGCCGGCAGAGTGTTCCAAAGCAGCCGGCTTTCCGGTCACATAACCATACACAATCAAAGTTATCCCGGCAACAATAAAGGGGATACTCAGCAATTGACCCATATTCAAAGCCATCCCCTGCTCAAAGGCTACCTGCGGTTCCTTCACATACTCTATCAAAAAACGGGCTCCGAATATCCCAATCAAAAAGAGACCGAATAGCGTTCCCTTTTTTAACCTTGGCAACATCTTCCAGTACAGCAACATGAGCGCTCCAAAGGTAACCATGTATGCAAGTGCCTCATACAGCTGGGTCGGGTGTTTCGGGATTATCTCTCCCCTGAGTACAAAAACAAACCCCCAGGGCAAATCGGTAGGGTTTCCGTATATCTCGGAATTCATCAGGTTACCCAGCCTTATCAACGCACCGGCAAGGGCAGTTGCAATACCAATCCTCTCCATAAGCCACAAATAATCGAAATCGTATTTACGGCCATATTTCTTTATGTAGTACCAAATTGCTACCAATATCCCTATTGCACCACCATGGCTTGCAAGCCCGCCTTCCCATATTTTAAGAATCTCTATTGGCCTGGCAAGGTAATATTCAGGCTCATAAAAAAGGCAGTGCCCAAGCCTGGCTCCTATCACCGCAGAGGCAAGCAGGGTGTAAAGCAACGGGTCCAGGATCTCTGCGGGGAGTCCCTCCCTTTTGAAGAACTTGGTAAAAATATAGTATCCAATTATGAATCCGGATACAAACAGTACACTGTAATACCTTACTGTCACGGGACCTATGGAAAAGATCTCCGGAGAAGGGGACCATGTTATGGCAAGAGGAGTAAACATATCCTTTAAAAATTAGTTCTAAGCATAAAGTTAAGCCAAATATAGCCAATTATCGCCTAAGTCGTGTAAACACGCTAAGCGGCAAAGCCCGCCCGGAATTATCCTTCAGGTACAACTCACCGTACTGGCTGGTTGCCTCTTTATATTTGATTGCGCTTTTGACTATTGTGTCGGACAACAGGGCAGAGTATCCGTTGGAGTAAAGGTTCAGCACCAGAAATGAGTCTTTTGGTGCCAAAATTGAGTTGACAGACTGCATCATCTCAAAAAGCAACTCGTCCAGTTTCCATTTCTCCCCGTCGGGACCATGTCCGTAGGCAGGAGGGTCCATTATTATCCCTTGGTATTTGTTACCCCTTCTGGCCTCCCGTTTTACAAATTTGAGCGCATCTTCCACAACCCATCTGATGTTATCCATCCTGCTGATTTCCATGTTTTGGCGCGCCCATGTGACAACCTGCCTAACAGAATCCAGATGAATCACATCTGCCCCTGCACATTTTGCAGCAAGAGAAGCCCCGCCCGTATAGGCAAAGAGGTTAAGCACCTTTGGCGGCTGCATTCCCATGGATTTGTTCTGCCCTGCAAGCTCTGCCGTGTTATTGTAAATATAATCCCAGTTGGGAGCCTGCTCGGGAAATATCCCCACGTGTTTGAATGAAGTGAGGCCCAGGCGCATCTTCATAAGTTTTTTGTAGGAGATCACCCATTGGTCGGGCATCTCTTTCAGCCGGTGCCATGTACCCGAATCTTCCTTCCCTGCCATTCCAAAACCGGCTCCTGTTGTAAACTTGGTATGTGCAAGGCGTAGCCACTCCTTTTCGCTCAAGTTTTTATTCCACAAAGCCTTTGGCTCGGGGCGGATAAGTATATAGGGGCCAAATCTCTCCAACTTCTCAAAAGCACCTGAGTCAATCAATTCATAATCACTCCATTTATCCGGAGATTCCAGTAATATCACTGCCTGACGGTTTTAATTTGTAAATTAATGCGACCCCGAAGGTAGTGATTTTATTAGAATATTCTTATTTTTGCACCTTGAACCGATTATAAATTAACATTTTTTCCATATGCAAACAATTGACAATTACGATTTCACGGGAAAAAGAGCCATTGTTAGGGTAGACTTTAACGTTCCTCTCAATGAGTCATTCCAAATTACCGATGATACCCGCATAAGGGCGGCTATCCCAACCCTCAAAAAGGTACTGGAAAAAGGTGGATCACTTATCATAATGTCGCACCTTGGAAGGCCCAAAGGACCGACAGATAAATTCTCACTCAAACATATCATTCCTGCAATAGAGCAGAAACTTGGTACAAAAATCAAATTCGCTCCCGATTGCATGGGTGCAGAGGCTGGTGAACTCTCTGCAACTCTCCGTCCGGGAGAGGTGCTGCTTCTGGAAAACCTGAGGTTCTATGCCGAAGAAGAGGGCAAAGCCCGCGGGTTGGCAGAGGATGCTTCCGATGACCAAAAGAAAGCAGCCAAAGCTGCAGTAAAGGAGAGCCAAAAGGAGTTTACAAAGAAACTTGCCTCTTATGCAGATTGCTATATAAATGATGCGTTTGGCACAGCACACCGTGCACACGCCTCCACAGCCCTCATTGCAAAACACTTTCCCAACGACAAAATGTTTGGCTACGTGATGGAAGGGGAGATAAAAGCAATAGACAAAGTGCTCAAAACCCCGGAGCACCCGGTTACCGCAATCATTGGGGGTGCAAAGGTCTCTTCCAAGATCACAATCATAGAAAAGCTGTTTGATGTTTGCGACAACATGATAATAGGTGGTGGCATGGTCTTTACTTTTGTAAAGGCACAAGGCGGCAAGATTGGCAAATCGCTTTGCGAAGACGATCAAATGGAGCTTGCACTCTCTATCCTGGAAAAAGCCAAAGCCAAAGGGGTAAAACTGTATTATTCAGGAGAAGTTGTAGTAGCCGATTCATTCAGTAACGATGCCAACACCCAGGTGTGCATGGACAACAACATTCCCGACGGATGGCTGGGTATGGATGCAGCTCCCTCCACAATAAAAGAGTGGGAAGAGGTCTTGCGTAATTCAAAGACCGTACTTTGGAATGGCCCTGTAGGTGTTTTTGAAATGGCAGCATTTGCCAACGGCACAAACCGTATTGCCGAGATTTTGGCAGATATCACTTCCAAAGGAGTATTCACCCTGGTAGGCGGCGGGGATTCCGTTGCTGCAGTCACCCAAATGGGGTTTGCCAACAAGGTGAGCTATGTTTCTACCGGAGGCGGAGCAATGCTTGAGTACCTGGAGGGTATCGAACTCCCGGGCATAGCAGCAATCCGTGAGTAAAAACACACAACAATATATTAAAAAACCGGCAGTTTGGCTGCCGGTTTTTTTAGTAAAATCCATTAATGCAACAGGAAAATAACCATACTATACGGTCATTATCTCTTTCTCTTTATGGGCAAGTGCCTCTTCTACCATTTTATTACAAGAGTCTGTCTCCTTTTGGATTGCTGCCTCACCATCTTTCACCACGTCTTCCGGAAGACCCTCCTTTTGGTATTTCTTAAGCTGCTCCACTCCGTCACGACGTGCATTTCGGATACTGATGCGGGCAGTTTCACCCTCTGCCTTTACCCTTTTGACCAAATCCTTGCGTCTCTCCTCTGTGAGAGGCGGAACGTTTATCCTGATGTGCTCCCCGTTGTTTTGTGGGGTAAAGCCAATGTTGGCCACCATAATTGCTTTCTCTATGACGGGAATCATCTTTTTGTCCCATGGCTGGATCAGCATAGTCTTGGCATCCGGTGTTGTCACACTCGCAACCTGCGGTATTGGAGTTGGCGAACCGTAGTAGTCTACAAGAACATTGTTAAAGACAGCGGGGTTGGCTTTGCCTGCCCTGTAAGATTTAAGCTCCTCTTCTAAATGCAAAAGGGCTTTTTCCATTTTTTCCTTTGCTGCCTCAATAACCTCTTTCTGTTTACCTATGTCCATAGTTTTTGCTTTGTAAATTTATAATCTGTCTTTTCAATTATTGGAAACCACTGTGCCAACCGGCTCTCCCCTGAGTAGTTTCTCCAGGTTGCCACTGGTGTTCATGTCAAACACTACTATTGGTATTGAATTCTCTTTGCACAAGGCAAAAGCAGTCTGGTCCATTATCTTGAGGTTCTGCTCCAACGCACTGTCAAATGTGAGCGACTCAAATTTGACGGCATGGGGGTTTTTCTCCGGGTCACTGTCGTAAACCCCATCAACACGGGTCCCCTTCAAAAGAGCAGAGACACCCAGTTCTGCAGCCCTTAGGGCACTTGCTGAGTCAGTCGTGAAAAAGGGATTGCCGGTTCCTCCGGCTATGATTGCAACGCCACCTCTGGCCATTAGTTCCAACGCCTTGTCCCTTACGTAGTATCGTGCAAATGGTTCCATTGGAGTTGCTGTGAACACTTCACATTCCAACCCTTTTGTCCGGATTGCCATGGATAGTGCTATACTGTTGATTACTGTTGCAAGCATGCCCATCTGGTCACCCCTTACACGGTCAAAACCAACTCCGGTTCCGCTCAATCCGCGGAATATATTCCCCCCGCCAATGACCACCGAAACCGAAGTGCCGTTTTTCACGGCAGATACAATTTGTTTGGCATATTCTTCAAGGACATTTTTGTCCATACCTTTACCGGAGTCGCCTCCAAGGCTCTCCCCGCTAAGCTTTAATAGTATCTTAGAATACATGTTCATCAAACAAAAGTAATTAAAGATTATGAAAATACCAAGCAAGAGATTATCTTTGCAAACGCAATAAAGTATTGGACGGGACTCCGGAAAGAATTAACAAATATTAATATAAGATGGGAAACATTTTGACGTCGTCTATTGGCAAAAAGCTCATAATGAGCATATCGGGACTTTTCCTGATTATTTTCCTTTTAGTACACCTTTTGGCAAACTCTGCATATTTGCTGGGGCCGGAGGCCTTTGATGCAGTAATAGAATTCATGGGATCGCCATTCATCGTAGTGATGGTACCGGTACTTGCAGCCGGCTTTGCAATCCATATAATATATGCTGTTTTCCTAACAATCCAAAACCGCAAAGCAAGGGGCAGCCAAAGGTATGAAGTGAGCAACCAGGCCCAGACAGACTCCTGGGCATCCAAAAACATGTTTGTACTTGGCATCATTATCCTGGGCGTACTGGTCTTCCACCTTTCGCATTTTTGGGCAAAGATGCAACTACCCGAATTCACAGGAGGTCATGCAGAAAACGGCAATGTACTCATGTCCCAGACATTTGGCAATATATGGATCCTTGTTTGCTACCTTATCTGGTTTGCAGCATTATGGTTCCACCTGACACACGGTTTCTGGAGTGCATTCCAGACAATGGGTGCCAACAACAGCAAATGGCTTGGGCGCCTGAAAGTAGTATCATATATCTACTCTACGTTCATTGCCTTGGGTTTCAGCATTATTGCAATATATGCCCACCTGAATGCATAACAAAGACAACTGTCAGAAAAAGCACAATTAGTTTTACAAAACCAATAAAACACTTCCATATCAATATGGAAGTGTTTTTTTGTAGGTCCTTTTTTAATAGGTCAGTCAGACAAACAGTTCCCTTATGATGGCATCGGATACAAAAAGTTTATGGGACGGTATCCTGGCAAAGCCACCCTCTTTCACCAAATCACCAGTATAGGCCAACCTCTCCAGTTTATCAATGAATCCTCCCGGAAATCCTTTAAGGTAACCATCCACAAGAGCCAAATCCATACCTTTGACGGTCCTTAAAGAGAGCATTACAAATTCATTGAACCTGTTTTCCAATGTCAGTTGCTCTTTATTGAAATACCTTATTCCTTGTTTCCAGCCTGTTATGTATTTGTTTATCCCTTTGTTGTTCCACTCCCTTACATTCCCGTCAAACGAATGGGCGGCCGGCCCCAATCCATAATAGGGGGTAAAATCCCAGTAGGAGCTGTTGTGCCTTGACTCCTTGCCTGGGAGACAAAAACTGGAAACCTCATACTGCATGTAACCCTTTTCAGAAAGCATCTGCTGCAACATATTGTACTGGTCATAAGAACCTGAATCTGGCAAGGGTTCATAAGATCCCGAAAGGTAATCTTTGTAAAGCCGGGTGTTTTTTTCAATCCCAAGCTGGTAACATGAGATATGCTCCGGAGCAAGGTCAGTTGCCTTTGATATGTTACCCCTCCACTGATCCATGGAAAGCCCTTCAAAACCAAAAATCAGGTCAATGGAAATATTGCCAAAACCGGCATCCCTAAGCAAACGAAACGCATTTTTTGCCTTTGCAGAATCATGCCTCCTGTTCATCCACCTTAGATGGTCATCTACAAATGACTGTACACCAAGACTCACCCTATTGAATCCGGCATTTTTCAGTTTCATTGCATAATCCCGGGTTACGTCATCGGGGTTGACCTCTATGGTGATTTCGGGAAAACCTTGCATCCCGGCTCCATTGCTTTGGACCAATGTGAAATTGGCCTTGACGGCATCCAGTATTTGCTTCAGTTGCACACTACTCATGACTGATGGTGTACCCCCTCCAAAATAGATGGTTTTTACAAGGTTGCGTTCCTTGCCACTTTTTTTGATATCCAAAGACCTAAATTCAATCTCCTTGATTACTGCATCTGCATAAGCATCCCTTTTACCCAGCATGGAAGTGGAGTAAAAGTCACAATAAACACAAAACTGTGAGCAAAAGGGAATATGAATATAAATCCCGGCCAAATACCTGTTTTTAAAAAACCCGTGGCACCTGCCTACCTCAACAGCAAATCTGCAGAGCCCAGCAAAGACTCCTCTGTATAGACATCCACAGTGTAAACACCTTTTACAAAAGGCTGGTTGCTTGCAAAGAAGATGCACACTTCCAGTTCACTTCCCTGATAATCTACCTCCCTTACTGCAGAGTAGATCATCTGCTCACCTGCAGAGGTGAATATCTGTTGCTGTGAAGTGGTCATGAGTATTCCGTCGGGTCCCTTGACCCTGATGTATATCCTTCTTGGACCTTTTACGGCAATTGAGTTCTCCACCAGGTGAAGGCAAGTCTTTAGCTTGGCCACACGGCTGCTGCGGTCGGTATCGTTGTCCCTGGAGTTTATTGCAGTCAGGATAAAGCCCCTTCCCTTCAATACAGAGCCAACCTCAACTTTCTTTGCATACTCGTCTGTGGTGGTCCTGAGTTCATCGTACCTCTGCCTTGTCTCTTTTGCCTGCTCTTTTGCCTGGGCAACATCTTTCCTTAACGATATATTGAGGGTATTCAGGGAATCGATTTGATGTATATAGCTCCTCATTATGCTCCTGAGGGTCCCCAACTCCTTCTCGTATTGCCTTATCTTTGACCTGTTGGTGGCCTCTGTTTTTTGAACCCGCTCTATGAGCTGCTCTACCTTTTCCTTCTCCCGGCTGAGTTCTGCATTAAGGCTGTCGTTGTTTGTGTTGAGTATTTGGTAATCATCCCGCAATTGGAACATCTGCTCTGTCAGCTGATCCTTTTCTACGGTCAGGTCATTGATCATACCGTTCCTGTCTATCCAAATCCAGGCAAGCACAGCTGCCAGCACAACAGCCACCGCTGCCATGACAATTACCAATACCTTTAAATTCTTGTCAGTTCCCATCTTATTTTATTTTATTCTATTGCTTTGATATACTATATCCTTACAAAAATATAAAATTTCTCCTACATAGGTAAAGATAATTTTTATAGCTTTGCAACAACAACATAGTAAAAAACTTAATATTATCTCTTTATGAGCACGGGATTTGACTTTAAAAAATATTTGGGAAGGGTTGTCAAATACTTGGTATACCTGGTAATTGTATTTGCCCTTATAATTGCAATCTTCTCACTTACAAGCAACCAGACTTTCAGTGTGTACAATTTGTTCCGCCCCGGAACCGGTATCCAAATTGCCATCTTCCTTTTTGTAATGTCTGTCATCTATCCTTTTTTCGGGTATGCTACCAAAAAGGTATACTTGAACAAAGGTTACGAATATGACAAGAAGACCATCCAGGATATTTTCCTTACCAACCGCTACAAAATAGAATGCGAAGGTACGGAGTTTATAAAGTTCAGGCACAAGTCTGCCTTTGTGAGGACTTTGAGAATGTTCGAAGATACCATCACACTGGACTTTTCTGACAATCCAATCAAACTGGAAGGTCAAAGGAAAGATGTTTACAGGATGGCACGTATGATTGAATATGCCGTAAGGAACGACCGTAACGACGAATAACAGGCAGTTTTAAAACGACTTACCTGTCATAGGCTTCAGAATCCCACTCGGGCTCTGTTAGTTGTACCTCTCTTTTCAACCGGAAGGAGAGGTATGTTATTTTTATACCTTGCCCAAGGAAAATGGATTCGTACCGGGTCCTTATGGACAGTAAATCGTCTGCCCTTTCAGTGCCGTAGATATCATTGTTAGCCTCAATCAATTCCAGGTTGTTCTGCAAAACCAACGCCAGGGTGTAGTTGTGCAGGAACGCACTGTCTGTCTTTAGATGCACAATCCCGCCATCTTTCAGGAAACTCCTGTATTTGTCCAGGAAAATGGCAGATGTCAATCGCTTCTTGTACCTTTTGATTTGAGGATCCGGAAAAGTGATCCAGATTTCAGAGACCTCATCCCGGTCAAACACAGACTCTATGAACTCAATCCGGGTACGTACAAATGCAGCATTTGCAATTGACTCTTCGGTAGCTGTTTTGGCTCCTCTCCACATCCTTGCGCCCTTTATATCCACTCCAATGAAATTCTTCTCTTTGAACCTCTTTGCCATTGCAACAGTGTACTCTCCCCTGCCGCATCCCAACTCCAGCACTATTGGCAATCCATTCCCGAAATGGCCTTTATGCCAGTTACCTTTCATTTTGTAATCCTTGCCAAAAACCTCTTCGAATTCGGGTTGGTACAAACACCCGAATGTTTCGTTCTCCCGGAACCTTTTGAATTTGTCTTTTCCCATCTATTGTTTAGTAACTAATACTCCTATTGCTTTTTCGGGCAAACCGTAATGACCCTTTACCCTCATTTTGAAAACCCACTCACCCAATTGGGAAAGCCTCACTCCTTTCCTGTAATACCATGAGAAATCGTTCCAAACACCATTCTCTATTCTCTTTGCTTCCACACCGCCTGTTGTTACAGGCAGGTTCAGAGTGTCGGCATATTGCCCCCCCGAAGGGGTGGTCACAAACAGGATGATATTGAGCCCGGGCCGGTTGTAATTTGCCGGAAGCCTGGAAAAAATTTCAAGGTTGTATGTTGCAGAGGTGTCCCTGCAAAAGTAGGTGCTTTTGAAATAACTATAATTGAAATCCTGGCGGACAACATTGTCCTGGTTTTGGCTTTTCCCTTCCCCGCCGGCACAACTGCACAAGAAAAGGATCGGTAACAAAAGCCATGCAAACATCCTATTTCTTGATCCTTTTTTTCCCACGGTAGCCTTTGTTGTTCTTCCTTGGAGCACTTTTTTTGTTGCCGTTGCCGGTATCGTCAAACCTGAATATGCTGTCTTCTCCCACAGCACTCATGAACTCCGGATTCTTGGCCTCTTTGAGAGGATTGATATTGGAAACCACAACCCCTTTCCTGTTCAGGCGTACAATCTCCTTTACCCTCTCTGCATCCAGCGGGAACATGTTTGTCATGCTGTTCTGCTCATACGAAAACCACATCCTTGCCTTTAGTGTATCTGTCTTTACCAGGTAAGCGGGACCCTCTTCTGTCTCCAGGGGACCCCGTAGCTGAGGGATATTCGTGTGGGCATCTATGTATGCGGCAGCTTCGTAGTTGATACAGCATTTGAGTTTGCTGCACTGCCCGGCAAGTTTTTGAGGGTTGAGTGAAAGGTCCTGGGTCCTTGCGGCCTGTGTTGTGATGGATTTGAAATCTGACATATACCTGGCACAACACAACTCCTGTCCACATACACCAATCCCGCCAATGAGACCTGCCTCTTGCCTGGCACCTATCTGCTTCATCTCTATACGGATCCTGAACTCCTCTGCAAAAAGCCTTATCAGTTGCCTGAAATCTACCCTTTCATCGGCAATGTAATAGAATATTGCCTTTGTTCCGTCTCCCTGGAATTCCACATCCCCGATTTTCATGTTAAGGTTGAGCGAAGCTGCCAATTGCCTTGCTTTTATCATTGTTTGGTGCTCCCTTGCAATTGCCTCCTGCCATCTCTCTATGTCCAGCGGTCTTGCCGTACGGAAAACTTTCCTGAATTCGTAGTTGGCCACATCAATTTTGTTCCTCTTGAGTTGTGGCAATACAACCGGCCCTGACAATGATACAATTCCTACATCATGACCATTTTGGGCCTCTACAACCACAATGTCGCCCACCTTGAGTGATTGTCCCGATGTGTTTTTGAAATAGAGTTTGCGGGTATTCTTGAACCTGACTTCAAAAAGGTCTTGTGTGAGCGAGTCCGGTATGCCTTTCAGCCAGTCCTGGACACTTAATTTACAACAACTTGGGTGAAAGTTGCATTTGAGCTCCCCCTCCGTTGTCCTGTAAGAAACAGTACCCCTTGAACAATCTGTTATTTTATCTTGAGCTTCCATGATTATGCTTTATAAATTACAAAGATAGAAAAAAGCGGTTACCCAGGTCGGCAAATATGTACTTGGAGTTTACATTCCTGGATACATCTTCGAGTGCCTGGTTCAATATATCGTATGCCTTGCCATAGAATGAGGGCTTTAGTTTTTCCGACCAATATAGCAGTTGCTTCATCTTGGAGGGTGGCACATTGGCAATCTCGGGCAACCCTTTGGACAGCATCAAGGCCATCCTTACAAATTCCAGCGCATATTCCAGGAACATCTTTTGGTTATCCCTGTTGGTAGCAGAAATCTCTTCCCAAAATTCAATCACTTTGGACAAATCTTTGGACGCACACCCTTCCAACAAAGAACCCAGCTGTATATCATGCTGCTGCATTATTTGCGTGTCAAACATCAACTCCCTGGCCCTTACAAGGCTCCCTCCGGAAATCCTGGCAAAAAAAGTTGCTTCGTCACCACTAAGGTCAAACTCCTCCATCAACTCCCCCGAGAGCTCATCCAATCCTATGGGCGGGATCCTTACAATCTGGCACCTGGACAAAATCGTGGGAATGATCTTTTCGGGTGCATGGGTAATCATGAATATGTATGTACCTTCGGAGGGTTCCTCTATGAATTTCAGCAGTTTGTTTGCAGCCTCCTGGTTCATCTTCTCCGGCAGCCACACAAACATGAACTTGTCTCCCCCCTCATATGACATCAATCCCATTTTCTTTATTATCAGGTTGGCTTCGTTCACACCAATGTTACCTACCTTGTTCTCTATTCCAATTTTGTTGTACCAATCCTGCTCTGTGAAATATGGGTCTTTTATGATAATCTCCCTCCATTCCTGCAAAAAAGTATCACTTACAGGCTTTTTGTCAGAAGAAATTGTTTTGGTTGTATTCACCGGCATTACAAAATGGATATCCGGGTGTATCATTTTACCTGTCCTGTTGCACACAGGGCAACTCCCGCAGGAATCGTGGGCACTCCTGTTTGGGCAAAGCATGTAGGAGATGAACGACAAAACCAAAGGGAGGGCTCCGTAACCTGGTTTTTCACAAAGCATTACCGCGTGGCTCAATTTATTGTCTTTAAACATTGTCACCAGCCTCTCCTTGGCCATGCTTTGCCCTACTACTTGTGTAAACTGCATACCGTACCTTTTTATCCAAATATAATCATTTCACATTTGCCGCAATCAAATCCCAGCCTGAATCTTTTGCTTCCATTTTCCAGCCATAATGGTTCCACTGCTTTTGAAGCATCTCCGGAAACCTCTGGATTTACATGATGGGGACATATTCCCAACTCATATTTTATACAATATTTGCATCGCATCAGCTCTGCCTTTTCGGGAGCAGATATTTCAAAAGCCATACCCTCTACTTGTGCTCCCAACTTCTGGTACAACTCTTTGGATTTGGAGTTTGCAATGTTGTACCGGTAATCCAGGACCCTGCCTTGCAGCGGCTTGTTTTGCAATGTTTTTGCAGGAACAGAAGAAAAGAATGGACGGGTCGCTGTTTCTGCCTGCCCACATTCCAACAGCGCGGCAATTTCCCTGCGGCACTCATTCAAGAAAGAGACCGGATAGAATTTCTGCTTGTCAGTCTTATAAGAGGCAACTACAAATTTGTAAAGCCCGGCTCTTTTTTGCAACTGATTATAAACCGCCCTCTTGGCCCTTTCGCTATCCTTGGCTGTTTCAAACGAGCTCTCTTTTACAAGGGAAACCCTTTTCCCATCCTCCGATTGTGCATCCAAAACAATCCTGTCACCAACAGATTGGAAAACTATCCTGGCCTCCATGACCCTCTCGGGCATGTTTGTTTCCAGCTCTTTTTCAAATTCCTTGTCATAATTGCGGTAAAGCACAGAGCCCTTTGGTATGGATTTCCTGTGGTTTGTGTATATGACATTGCCTTGAGCAACATTGGCCCTTAACCCCTGTACAATACCATCGGGGGTAACAATGCAAAGCCCGTCGCCATTCACTATCCTTATCCCTGAGTCGTGGGAAAAGACCAGGTTCCCATGTTTGTCAAAGGAAACATCCTTTACAACCCCTAGTTTTTCTCCGGTACCTTTTGCAGATCTTCCACTATTCCACATGCCACGTTTCCCATCGGCAAAGAGAGTGGTGAATCCTCTGTTGAAAGTGTTTTGGGGGCGTGGTGTAAAGCCACCGTACAATGTCCCGTAAGAGGCCTTTGCATAGGATTTGTCACTCTCCAGGAAAGAGTCGGTTATTTTCCTGTAATACCGCACTATGTTTTTGACATACGATTCATCTTTGAGCCTTCCCTCTATCTTGAAAGAGGTTATCCCGGCATTTGCCAATTGGGGAATGAATCCGGCCAAGTTCAAATCTTTCAACGAAAGCAGAGGTTTGTTGCCTGCTATCAGCCCCCCGTTGTTGTTCACAAGGTCAAAATTGTTCCGGCATATTTGGGCACACTCACCCCTGTTACCGCTCCTGCCCGTCAACCTGCTGCTTATATAGCACTGTCCGCTGTACGAAACACACAACGCCCCGTGCACAAAGCTCTCCAGTTCTATGGAGGTGGCAGCCCTAATTTGGGTAATCTGTTCAAGGGATAGTTCCCTGGCCAGGATAAGCCGTGAGAAACCAAGGCTTTCCAATAATTGAGCCTGCTCTGCACTCCTGATGTTGGTTTGGGTAGAGGCAAACAATGGCAATGGAGGCAACTCCGTCTCCAGCAATCCAAGATCCTGGACAATCAACGCGTCAGCTCCCGATTCATATGCAGTTTTTGCCGCAGAAACTGCCTGTTCCAACTCGTTTTGGTACAGGATTGTATTGATGACAACATATACCTTGACCCCAAATTTGCGGGCATATGAGGTGAGCTTTTCAATGTCGGCAAAGGAATTCCCGGCTGCTTCCCTGGCTCCGAAAGCAGGACCGGCTATATAGAGGGAATCGGCACCGCAATTTATAGCTGCAATGCCGATTCCTCTATTTTTTGCGGGTGCAAGGATTTCTAGTTTCCTTAACTGCACTTTAGTTGTGTCTTCACTTTGTATTCTGCCATTTGCTTGTATGTAGGGTCATTGAGCAACTGCTTGTAATAACCGCAAGCTTTGGCACTGTTGCCTTTGGCTTCGTAAGAAACTGCCAGGTTGTACATCATGCTGTTCTTGTCCCTTGCATTTGGTTCCATGGACAGGTAACTGTCTATAGCTTCTATTGCCTCGTCATATTTCTTGAGCTGCACACCGGACAAACCAATAAGTTTATGACCATTGGATGTCACACTGTATTCGTTGGCTTTCTTTGCATTTTCGTAAACAGCTTTCCAGTCACGACCCTTGACTGCAGCAGCAGATCTTTTAAGGTAAATAACAGATATTTGTTTTGGAGCGTTTGCTGTTTCGCCATATTTGGCAGCTTTCTCAAATGCAGCAAGTGCCGCATTTTCGTCATTCAGACGGCTTTGGGCCAGACCAATCCTAAGGTAGGCATCTTTATTTGCAGAATCAAGTGCAACCAGTTTATTGAAACCTGCTATTGCCTCTGCAAGCTTACCCTCGTTCAAAAGGGCAGATGCATCTGCCATCAGCAGCTGCGGCATCAGGCTCTCAACCTCTTCTGAAACACCCTCTACGTTAAATTTCTTGGCCACATCGGCAGCCAGCTTGAGCTGTTCCATGGAAGAATCTATATTACCCGACGAAGCCAGTTCCTTTCCGTAACGCAGGTAAATCTGTGGCAGAACACTCTTAGCTTCTGCAACCAGGGCATTGCCATCCTCTCCACGGTCTTCTTCGGGCAAAGCTTCCAACATCTTGAGGGCTTTGTTGAAGGACTCTATTGCAACCACATAGTTGCTCTCACTTAGGGCTTTGGCTCCTGAATTGTACAATTCTGTAGCGGTTGCCATATCCTGCCCTTGCACCGATATTACAGTGAAGAGAGACAACAGGCAAACGGCCAAAAATGTCTTGATTTTTCTCATTTGGTAATTTTTAAAATGAACATTAATAGTTTAAATTTAGCGTAAACGCAAAAATAATAAAAATCATCAACCACACAAAATTTAATTATGGTACAAAATATTGATTACATTTGTACTATCTTAAAAATTAAAGAGCATTAACTATTTATGAAACGATTTATTTTATCTATGGCACTTGTGTTCGTCTCTTTGAACATATTTGCCCAAACTCCGCCGGTATTGCCGCTTGACCCCAAAGTCAAAACGGGCAAACTGGAAAACGGCCTCACCTACTTTGTAATGCAAAACGCAGAACCAAAAGGTCAGGCAGAATTTTATATTGCTCAAAAAGTGGGCTCCATATTAGAAGAGGAAAACCAGAGAGGTCTGGCCCATTTCCTGGAGCACATGGCATTTAACGGCACCAAGAATTACCCTGGCAACAAGGTTATCTCATATCTGGAAACCATTGGTGTCAAATTTGGTGCAAACCTCAATGCATACACTGCAATTGACCAAACCGTATACAATATTTCGGCAGTCCCTCTCAAAAGGGAAGGTATAATTGATTCATGCCTGCTCATATTGCATGACTGGGCAAACGAAATATTGCTGGAAGAAGAGGACATAGACAAAGAACGTGGAGTTATCAGGGAAGAACTCAGGACCCGCAACAATGCACAAATGAGGATGCTGGAAAACCTGCTGCCCGAAATTCTCCCGGACAGCAAATACGCCCACAGGTTGCCGGGAGGCCTTGTAGAGGTTATCAACACATTCACATACCAGGAACTCAGGGATTATTACGAAAAATGGTACCGTCCCGACCTGCAGGGAATAATTGTGGTAGGGGACATTGACCCGGATGTGATTGAGCAAAAGATTGTAAAAATGTTCTCCGACATACCAAAACCGGTAAATGCTGCAGAGAGAACAGAGTTCGAAGTTCCGGACAACACCCAACCACTCATTGGCATTGCTTCCGATCCGGAGGCTACATCCACAAGCGTTATGCTCATGTTCAAAAAGGATGCTATGCCAAAAGAATTGCGCCCTACAGCCACTTCCCTTGTGTTCGGTTTCATGAACAATATGGTAAGCAGCATGCTCAACTCAAGGCTGTCGGACATCACCCAAAAGGCAAACGCACCTTTCATGGGAGCACGTGCCTCATACGGCGACTTCATAGTCTCCAACACAAAACAGGCATTCGACCTTAGCGCAAACGCAAAGGACGGAGGTCTGGAGAGCGCAGTGACAGCATTGGCACAAGAGGCCGAAAAGGTTAGAAGGTTCGGATTCACCGAGTCAGAACTTGAAAGGGCCAAAGCAAACTACACAAGCTGGATGGAGCAGATATACAAAGAGAGGGAAAAACAAAAGAGCGACTTTTTCGTACAGCAGATCCTCAACCATTTCCTTACAGGAGAGGCATACCCGGGCATCGAAGCAGAATATGCCATGATGCAGCAGATAATGCCAATGATCACACTGGAGCAAATCAACGCATATGCAATGTCCCTCCCGACAAAAGAGAACATGGTACTTGCAGTGATGATGCCGGAGAAAGAGGGATTGCAGGTTCCTACAAAAGAAGAGCTCCTTTCGGTATACAACAAGGCTGTGGAAGCAGAACTTGAGCCATACCAAGAGACAGTTTCCAATGAACCGCTCATTTCCGAGACCCCTGCAATTGGCAAAGTTGTTTCGGAAGTAAACGAACCAATGAGCAACTCAACAATATGGAACCTTTCCAACGGGGCAACCGTGGTTGTAAAGAAAACAGACTTCAAAGAAGACCAAATCCTATTCAGTGCATCCAGCAAAGGCGGATACTCTCTTTTTGATATCAACGACATTGTCAATTCAAAAGTTGTTTCGGACCTTATTTCAATTGGAGGACTCGGTAATTTCAGCTCTTCCGATTTGAGAAAAGTACTGGCTGGCAAAAATGTCTCAATCAGCTCCAGTGTCGGGCTCACAAGTGAATCGGTAAGTGGCAAAACCACACCAAAAGACCTGGAAACCTTCATGCAGCTTCTTTACCTAAACTTCACATCCATCCGTAAAGATGACGAGGCATTCCAATCTTGGTACAGCCGTATGGAGGCACAGTTGAAAAATGCAGAGGCCAATCCTATGACAGCATTCACCGACTCCCTAAGGGCATCACTTTACAACAATAGCCCTTATGCTACCAGGTTCAAGCTGGAAATGTTGGACAAAGTAGATTACGAAAGAGCGTTAAACCTTGGTCGTGAGCGTTTTGCAAATGCAGCAGATTTTGTGTTCACATTTGTTGGCAACATAGACGAAGCTCAGCTGAAGACTTTGGCAGAGACCTACATAGGTTCACTCCCTGCAAACAAAGGGCGCAAAGAAAACTGGAACACGGTAGATTACAATTATGCAAAAGGCACTCTCAAGAATGAGTTCCAAAAAGAGATGCAAACACCAAAATCTTCTGTCTACAGCATCTTCTCCGGACAAATGCCTTACACTATAGAAAACATAATCTTGTCCCAAATGGCATCACAAGTGTTCGATATGGTGTTCACACGCACAATACGCGAGCAGGAACAAGGCACATACGGTGTTGGTGTGGATATGTCATTGAGCCATTACCCCAACGAAAGCTACTCATTCCTATTTGGATTCGATACCGATGTTGCTCTCAAGGAGAGGCTTCTCAAAAGGGCCTATACAGAAATTGACAATGTTGTGGAACAAGGTGTTGCCCAGGAAGATTTCAACAAGATAATTGAGTACATGAACAAGAATTACACCCAGAACCTGCGTGAAAACAGCTACTGGTTGTCGGTTATCAATAGTCGTTTCTTGATTGGCAAAGACATGCACACAACCTACAAGACAGCACTTGATGCCGTGACTCCTCAAAAACTCCACGAGTTTATCAAGCAAATGGTAGACACAGACAACCGTCTGGAAGTTATAATGAACGGAGTAGCTCCCGAATCAAAATAATTCAAACTGATGAACCATCCTTCCATAATAGAGATTGATAACTTTCTGGTATCTTCCGATATCCTTACAGAGAAATTCATATGTGACATTTCCAAATGCCAGGGAGCTTGTTGCATAATTGGCGACAGCGGAGCTCCTTTGGACAACAAGGAGTGCGATCTCATCAAAAAGGAGTATGGTTCAATATCCAAATATCTCAGGACAGAGGGGATCCTTGCCATAAAAGAGCAGGGTCCCTTTATCCGGGATATTGACAATGACATGGTAACTCCCCTTGTAAAGGGGCAAGAGTGTGCCTACGCAATATTTGACAAAGAGAACAACTGTTCCTGCGGAATTGAGGTTGCACACAGGAGCGGAAGCAGCTCCATACGAAAACCCATATCTTGCTGGTTGTATCCAATCAGGGTATCATCCCTTTCCAGTGGCATGACAGCACTGAACCTGCACAGATGGAATATTTGCCTTGATGCCTATGCAAAAGGTCACAAAGAGGGTGTGGAGGTGTTCCGGTTTCTCAAAGAACCGTTGGTATTTGCCTTTGGACAGGAATTCTACAACAAGCTGGAAGAGGCTGCCGCTTTCTTAAAGAAACAACTGTAGCAAAAAAGCACTAAACTATCCTTTCGCCCACATACAGGGCCAATTTTTCCAATTCATCTTTGTATTTAGAATCAGGAATACCTTGCAATGTCGCTATTGCTTTGTAGGAATGGTCTGTAAGTATCCTTTGGGCATCTTCCAGTCCATTATTGATTGTGACAAAATGAATGACTTCGCCGGCCATTTTTTCGTCATTTGGCATAGAGTCCTTTATGAATTCCAAAACTTTGCCTTCCTGTTCCTTCCCGGCCCGTTTCATGGCACATATCAACGGAAGGGTGACCTTTTTCTCTTTGATATCTGTTCCGGCGTTTTTACCGGTATCCAGCTCCGGCATGTAATCAAAAATATCATCCCTTATCTGGAAAGCTATTCCCAAATGGTATGCATATGCCTCCATCCTGGAGACTACTTCGGGAGAAGCACCGGCAGAGTAGGCAGCCCCGGCTATTGCAGCAATGAAAAGACTGGATGTCTTTTTGGAAATTATCAAAAGGTAATCTTCCTGGGAGGTATCAAGACTGTTTGCTTTTTGCATTTGGAAAAGCTCCCCTTCGGACAAATCCTCTACTGCTTTTGTAAAGAAGGCCATTAGTTTGGAGTCGTCCTGGGAAACCAGCACAGACAAGGCTTTTGCAAGCCAGTAATCACCTGTAAGTACAGAAGAGGCAGGAGAAAAACGGGACTGTACAGTTTGTGCTCCCCTTCTTTGAGGAGCATTGTCGGCAACATCGTCATGAAGCAGCGTGGCTGTATGTATCATCTCTGCCACAGCAGCACATCTGTAAGTCTTTTCAACCGGCATGCCACAGGCATTTGCCGCCAAAAGGCTCAAAAGCGGGCGTAACTGTTTCCCGGAAGAGCTGTAAAGGTACTGGTTGATAATGTTCAGTAACACCACGTCACTTTGCAGAGTGCTTTTTATAAGTTCATTCACCCGGTCCAGACCCGGAGCCACAGACTCTTTTATTGCCTTAATTTCCATTTATAAAAATCCATTTACCATTACTTGGGCAAGTAATGCATCATATCAACTTTTTCTCGCTTGCTGTCACATATAGCCTGCACCAGCTCCTCTACCGTGCTAACAACAATCAAACTCTGCCTGTAGTTCGAATTCATCATTTTCAACTCAACATATTTATCCAACAACTCAAGCAAGTGGTTGTAAAATCCATCTTGGTTAAAGAGTATCACAGCGCCGTCATAACGCCCCAGTCTTTTGAGGGTGAATGTTTCCAGAAGCTCTTCCAATGTTCCCAAACCTCCCGGGAAAGCAACAACTGCATCGGTGTTGTCCCTCAGAAGCTCTTTCCTTTCGCTCATGGTTCCTGTGATTACCAGATTCTTGATTTTAGGATGGTGCAACTCAAGGTCACCCATGAACCCTGGTATCACACCCTCCACGGAACCTTTTGAACCTTCACTCTCCTGGCCACATAGCATGGTGTCTATAATGGTTCCCATCAACCCCCTTATGCTGCCGCCACAAACAACCGTGAAACCTAACAAAGAGGCCGCCTGAGCGAACTCTTTGGCGGCCTTTACGTACTTGCTTTCCAGTAAATTACTGGAAGAACAGTAGATGCATACTCTTTTTGACATGGTCTTTCTCAAAACATCCAGGCAACTGAAAGCTGGAAACCCTCCATTTTGCCGTCTTTGAATGTCTCTCCGCTTATTGGCTGTGATGTGGCATCTTGCAGCTTACCAAGACCCCACACATATTTGCCTGTAACCTGAAGCCTCCATATATCGATTCCTCCTCCCAGGGCATATCCGTAATCGAGTCTGTTTATATCGTCCCAGCTTGCATTTGACAGGAAATCCCCTTTGCCCATGGCATATGAGATGTATGGGGATACCATTACAAACGGGCGGAACAATAGTAAATCCAAACCAATCTGGATATTGAGCGGAAGTGTAAGATAGTCCATGTACAGGCTCTGGTGTGGAGCGTTCATGTTTTCCGATTTTTTCCTTTCAAACATCAGTTCGGGTTGCAGTGCAAGCCCCAAAACCGGTAGCTTTGCCTGGTATGTCAAACCCAGGTGGTAACCGGTCTGTCGGTTCCAGGTGGCATCGGTATCACTTGTGATATCGTCGAGAGAGTTAAAGTTCAACCCCCCCTTAATGCCCAAACGGCCCTGTGACCAGGCAGTGCCTGCTACAAGGAAGAGTAACAATACAAGGGTTGTTGTCTTTTTCATGATTCAAATATTTTACATTAATGAGTTTATCTTTGATACTATCGCAGATTTTGTGGTGGACCCTACTATTTTGTCTTTGAGTTCTCCATCTTTAAAAAACAATATTGTAGGGATATTACGTATCCCGTATTTAACCGGAACCTCCTCACTGGAGTCCACATCGCATTTGGCTATTACGGCTTTGCCCTCATACTCGGCTGCAAGTTCTTCAATGATAGGGCCTATCATCCTGCACGGACCACACCATGGTGCCCAAAAATCAACTACTGCCGGTTTATCTGTACTCAATATAACCTCTTTGAAATTCGAATCGTTTACTGCTATTGCCATTATTTTCCTTTTTTAAGATTAAACATAATATTAACGCTAAAATAAAGGATTTTTTTCATAAAACCTAAATTAGAGATCCTATACTACCGAATCTGCATCCCAGACAAAAGCCCTTAGCCCTTGTTGTTCTGCACTGTCGTTTGCCTGCTTTAGTTCAAAAATCAATGCCGGAAGCTTATCTTCCTCTACCACAGCCATTGTAGCCATGTTCTTGGATGGCCAGGCATGTGTGCCAAAGTGAGGTTCGCCTTTATGCGAACCTCTACCTTGAACATCAACCCACTTTGTAAACCCCCTGATAGTACATTTGTCCAATATATCCGTTACCACAGATGAGTGGGCCTGATTGTATATTATCATTACTGCTTTCATTATTGCTCTTTTATTGGTTTTTCAATCTCTTCAAATGGGATTTTCTTTGTTTTTTGATATCCCTTACGTTCAATGAAGTGTAAATAGTTGGTATAACAACCAGTGTCAATATGGTAGAGACTGTGAGGCCACCTATGATGGATATACCCATTGGTTGCCAAATCTCCGATCCCTCTCCAATACCAATTGCCATTGGAGTCATACCCAACACTGTTGTTATTGTGGTCATCAAAACCGGTCTCAAACGAGATTTCCCACCGGTCACAACCGATTTCATCACACTCATACCCCTCTCCTTGTTCAGGTTGATGTAGTCAATCAGTACAATACCGTTCTTCACGACAATACCTACCAGCATCACAGCCCCTATCAAAGCTATCAGGCTCAACGATGTCCCCGACATCCAAAGTGCTATGAACACCCCGGTAAAGGCAAAAGGCAACGACATCATTATTATGAACGGATCCCTGAATGACTCAAACTGTGCAGCCATAACAATATAGGTTAGCATCACCACAAGCAACAACAGGGTAAACATATCGCCAAACGACTCTTGCTGCTCTTCAAAAGCACCTGTCATCTTCACTGCAATTCCTGAAGGCATTGTTATTTTTGCAACCTCTTTGTTGATATCGTTAGCAATGTCACCCAGCGCACGTTTGTATATGCTGCCCGATACCTTTATAACACGTTCCCTGTCCAAGTGCTCAATTGATGGTGGGGCAAAGTCCTCTATAACAGCAGCAACTTCACTTAACCTTACAGGCTTGCCGGCATTATTGTAGAGCATTATAGATTTGATGTCATCCATGTTTGTCCTGAATTTCAGGTCATTCTTCACAACCACATCGTACTCCTCCCCCTCTTCCCTGAAACGGGTTGCAATTACTCCGTTTATCCTGTTCCTTACTGCTGTGGCGGCGTTGGTTATGCTCAGACCATTCATGGCAAGTTTTTGACGGTCAAATTCCACCCTAAGCTGAGGCATGAAATCTTCCCGGCTGATCTTCACATCACGCAATCCTTGGGTGTTCTCCATTATCTGTTTTATTTGGGCAGATACAGCTGCAGCATCATCCATATTGTAACCCAGAACATCCATCTCGATATCCGAGGCCCCCATACCCATACCGTTGCTGCCTCCAGGGGTCACTTCATAACGGTAAATCTCGGGAATGGCTGCCAAGTCTGCCCTCATCAGGTCTCCAATCTGGAATATGTCCCTCTCCCTCTCTGTCCTGTCTGTAAGACGGGCTGTATAAGATATAAGGTGTGTTCCGGAACTGCCAAGCGACATGAACACATTGGAACCATCGGATTGCCCCATGGATGTCTGGAGTATCTCCAGTTCCGGGTATTTTTCCTTCCAGTCGTTGAATATGTATTGGTTGAGCAACCTTGCCTTCTCTACCCTGGTTCCCACAGGAAGCTCCACCGTTACCTCAATTTGCGAGTTGTCTATCTCCGGGAAAAAGTCAGTTCCCACCCTGGATAACAACATCAAACTAGCCAAAAACATTGCTGCAGAGAATGCTAGCACGCTTTTACGGTTGCGCAAGGCAAACTTTAGGAACCTCTCGTAGCCGTTGTCCAATGCATCCAGTGCTTTTTCAATAGGCCTGTAAAAGAAGTTGAAGGTTTTGCCTCGTTTAGGATTTTGCTTGAGCATCAAACTACTTAGCATTGGAGTAAGGGTCAATGCAGCAAGTGTAGAGATAGAGATGATTATTGTCACTATCCATCCCAATTGCTGGAACATTATGCCTGCCAAACCACTTACCATTGTCAAGGGGAAGAACACAGAGACAATTGTCAAAGTTGATGCAACCACTGCAACTGCCACCTCGTTTGTTGCATAGATTGCAGCATCCTTTGGCTTGCTGCCTTTCTCTATGTGGGAGGTAATGTTCTCAAGCACCACAATGGCATCGTCCACAACCATACCAATTGCTATTGACAATGAACTCAGCGAAATGATATTCAAAGTATTTCCCGTTACCATCAAATATATGAACGCGGCTATCAACGAAACCGGTATGGTCAGGATAATTATGAATGTAGCCCTCCATCTTCCAAGGAAAAACAGTACCACAATCATCACAAACAATCCCGCCAGCAATACTGTCTCTGCCAGGGAGTTTATACTTTTCTTGATAAAATCAGATGTGTCAATGACCATCTCCAGCTGAATGCCATCCGGCAAATCTGCCCGGATTGCCGGAAGTTCCTTGTTTATCTTGTTGGCAATCTCCACAACGTTGGATCCGGATTGTTTCTGCACCACAATCATTGCAGACCTCTCTCCATTGGTCAACACTTCGGTTGCCCTCTCTTTTAGGGTATCCTTTACAGTTGCCAAATCCCTGATGTAAATATTCCTTCCCATGAAGCTGCCTACAATCACATCCTTTATCTGGTCGCTGTTTTTGAACTCGCCGTCTACCTTCAATGTGTAGGTGTCAGATCCGATATCCATGTTACCTCCGGGGATATTCCTGTTCTCGAGTGACAACACACCTGCAATCTGTTCTACTGTTATATTGTAGGCTTCCAGTTTCTTGGGGTCTGTCAATACCTGAATCTCCCTTTGCGGAGCTCCTGAGATGGATACAGAAGCAACTCCGTTGATACGGTTTATGGGGTTTGCCACTTTCTCTTCCAGTATCTTGTAAAGCCCTTGTGCATTCTGCTCTGTCCTTGCAGACAAGAATGCGATTGGCATCATGCTGGAATTGAACTTCAATATCACAGGGTTTTCAATTTCGTCCGGCAAAAAGTTCTTTTGCATGTCAATCACGCTCCTCACGTCATTGACAGCCTCATCCATATCTGTCCCGTATTCAAATTCAATTGTAATGACAGAGATATTGTCTTTGGATGTGGAGGTGACTTTTTTAAGGTCAGAAACAGTACTCAATGCTGTTTCCAATTGTTTGGTCACATTTTGCTCTATGTCGGTAGCATTTGCTCCCGAATAGGTTGTCATCACGGTAATCGCATTGAGCTCTATCTCTGGGTAGAGGTCTACCGAGAGCCTGGAAAAGGAAAAGAGACCCATTACTACGATAGCCACAAAAACAAGCGCTGTGGTTACCGGTTTCCTGACTGAACTTTCGTATAATTTCATATTGTAACTTCTAAATTTTGGTTAGTTAGAGTGACAAGTCCGCACCACCTTCGGTTATCTGCACCTGGTCGCCGTTGCTCAACCCGGTGTGTCCGGCAACCACCACCTTGTCTCCCGGTTCTATTCCGTTTACCACTTCGTAAATGTTGTCTACCCTTCTGCCAAGTTCTACTTTGGTGTAGACCACCTTGTCTCCTTGCAAAATGTAAACATATTTGTCGTTTGTCCCCGGTTGTTTTATCACAGCCCTGTCAGAAACAACCACTTTCTCTAGTGTTCCAAAGTCTACCACTGCCCTGGCAAACATGCCCGGACGCATCAGCAACGAGGGGTTGTCTATCCTCACCTCTGCCTGGAATGAGCGGGTAGAAGGATCTATAACAGGATGTACCCTCATTACTTTTCCCGGGAATATCTTTTCCGGATATATGTCCAGCAATATTGAAACTGGTGTGCCGGTCTTTACCCTGGGGAAAAACTCTTCGGAAATGTTTATCAAGATCTTCACAGGCTGCATCTGCATAACCACAAGAATAGGTTGCCCTCCTGCAACATCCCCATTGTCAAAATTCTTTTGGGTGACAATGCCGTCTATAGGAGAGAGCAACTTGGTGTTTTTTGCCAGGTTTGCTATGCTCTCCCGGGAAACATCCACTTGAGTTTTAAGTTGTTGGTATTGTTGTTCCGAAATACCACCTGCTTTGTAAAGTGCCTCTGTCCTGGCAAGGTCTGCCTTAAGGTTTTCCAACTGTATATTTGCCTGAGTATAGTTAACATCTTCCATCTCTACAAGCAATTGTCCTTTTTTGACCCTGGTACCGACCTCCGCATGGATTTTTTCTATCCTTTGTGCTGCTGCGCTGGATATGTTGTTCCTGAACATCGGCTCAATATTGCCTGTAAATTCGATGGTCTGTTCTACCATCCTTTTTTCTATGGTTTCCACTTTAACGGCCGGAACCACAACTGCGTTTTCCTCTGCCGATGTCTCTCCCTGGCTACATGCGGTTACCAGTAGAGCCCCTGTTACAATTAGCGATAGCAACTTTTTCATTGTATATTCTGTTGATTTTGTATTACTCATTATAAATTCTCTTTTCCGACTACTTTGTCGTATTCCGTTTTGGCTTTTATATAATCGTATATTGTTTGGTTAAGGTTTAGTTTGGAATTTGTAAGTGCTATTTCGGTATCGTTCAACTCAAGTAGTGTTCCTGCACCGGTGTTGTAACGTACTTTTGCAATTTCGTATCCCTTTTGTGCCTGCTTGACTGCCTCCATATCTGATTCCAGCTGCAACTTTGCCCTGTTCATTTCGTTTATGGAGTTCTTTGCAGAGATCATCAGGTTGTTTTCCAAAAGTTCCCGCTGCATCTCCAGTTGCCTTATACCCACCTGGGTCTGCTTCTCTTTCATGGAAATTGAAAATTTGTTGAAAATAGGAATCTGGATAGACAGCCCCATTGCCAAAGAGTTGGTCCATTTCTCCTGGAAAGTGAATTCGTTGTTTTGCATCTGCAACTGGTAATTGGCAAATCCTGCCAAAGAGGGCAACCTTTGCGAGCGAACAAGCTCATAGCTTTTGTTCAAGGACTCCAATTGTATATCCAAAGTCCTTAGGTTGCTGTTCCCCTCCAGGAATGGCGGTAGTCCGGGAGTCTCTGCTATCATTTTGTGCCTGTAGGAGTCAATGTCACCATCCAGCTCTATCTCAATTCCCATGTCCAGGGAAAGCAAAACCTTTAGCTGCATTTTTGCAAGCTCAAGTCCGCTTCTTGCCTGTGCAATGGTTGGGGTGATATTCCTGACAGCCACATCAGAACGAATCATATCGTATTCCGAAGCCAATCCGTTTTCGTACATTTGCTTGATATTCAAAGATGTCTCTTTTGCATTTTGGTAACTCTCTTCCAATACTCCAAGAGATTCCTTCATCATCAGCACCCCGTAAAAGGAGTTCTTAACCTGTGCTACCAGTTCTATCCTTGCACTTCTGGCCCCTTCCAAAGCAGACTTCAATTCAAGTTCCGATAATTGGATGCTTTTGAAAAGAGGTAGTGAAAGCAGAGGAACCTGCATTGTTCCGGTTACTGCATAACTATGGGTAGAACCCACCTCCATCTTTCCTCCCGGGAAAAAGTCCGAGAAGAACACCGGTTTTAGTATATTGTTTGTATACTGGGCATTACCACTCAAAGAGGGTAATAGTGCATACCAGTTTTCCTTTTTTAGCCAATCTACCCTTTCTATTTCCTGGTCGGCTATCTTTACCGTCAGGTTTTGGTCCATTGCCAGCTCTACCGCCCTCTCCAATGTAAGGACCAGTTTTTGTCCTTCGCTTTCCTGTGCAAAAGTTCCTGTGGAAACTGCAAGGAAAGATGCCATCATGGCAAATCTCTTTAAATTTCTCCAAAGTTTCATAAAATACTTATTTGTTCATTTTAGATATATTATCGTCTATAATTTCAATCCCGGCCGTTGTGCACAGCCCTCTCACATAAGAGAGTATCACCTCCTTGAACAGCTCTTTCCTGGAATACTCTTTCATAGAAAAGAACTCTGCATTTTCCATTACATTTGATATCTCAATCAAAGCCTTTGTTACCAACTCTTTGTTCATGTCTGTGCGGATAATGCCCTCATTTTGCCCCCTCTCAATGAAATGCAGGGTCATCTTTTGGTGGAACTCCAGGAAATACTCAATTGCTTTTTTATAAACAGGGTAGTAATATCTTTTAAGTTCGTCAAAAAAGGTCTTTTTCATATTCATAAGAGAGTCTGTATGGGCGTCGTGCATCCTGAACATGGCCTCAATTACATTATTGTATTTCCCTTCATACAAAGAGGCTTGCAACTTCATTTGGGAGTAAAGATGCTTCAGGCACTCCTCCAACAGATGCGTCTTGTCTGTAAACAGTTCGTAAATGGTTTTTTTTGAAACTCCGTTTTCCTTCGCAATATCGTCCATTGTCACGCTCTTGCATCCTTTCCGGAAAAAAAGGTCCATGGATTTTTCAATTATCTTTTCTCTTGGCTCCATATATATCTTAATTCATCATTATTTGTTAAGGGGTGCAAATGTAATATCAGGAAACTATATAAACAAAAAAAGTTTTTATATTTTCTTCAAAATAATAGCATATACTTGTTAACTTTGTATATACATTGTTACAAAAAAATTAAAATCAGTTATATATGTACACAAATTTCAAGGATTTCCTTCAAAAGGAACTGACAGCCATAGAAGAGGCTGGTCTTTACAAAAAGGAGAGGGTTATAGTTACCCCTCAGCAAGCTTCCATAAAAATAAGTTCAGGAGAAGAGGTTCTCAATTTTTGTGCCAATAACTACCTTGGCCTTTCAAACAGCCGGGTTTTGGTAGATGCTGCCAAAGAGGCTTTGGACAACAGGGGTTTTGGCATGTCAAGTGTGCGTTTCATCTGTGGGACACAAGATTACCATCTGGAGCTGGAAAAAAAGATTGCACAATTTTTCGGTACAGAAGACACCATCCTTTACGCAGCTTGTTTCGATGCCAACGGTGGGGTCTTTGAACCCTTGCTCACAGAAGAGGATGCCATTATCTCGGACTCCCTCAACCATGCATCAATAATTGACGGTGTAAGGCTGTGCAAGGCACAAAGATACCGTTACGCCAACGCAAACATGGAAGAGCTGGAGGAGTGCCTCAAGGTTTCACAGGCCCAAAGATTCAGGATAATCGTTACCGACGGTGTTTTCTCGATGGACGGGAATGTTGCTCCACTGGACAAAATATACCAACTGGCAGAGAAATACAACGCCATGGTCATGGTAGATGAATCCCATTCGGCAGGGGTTGTGGGCAAGACCGGCAGGGGTACCACAGAGCTCTTTGACCTCAAAGGCAAAATAGAGATTATCACCGGAACCCTAGGAAAGGCTTTCGGCGGAGCCATCGGTGGTTTTACAACAGGTAAAAGAGAGATTATTGAGATGCTGCGCCAAAGGTCACGTCCGTACCTTTTCTCAAACTCCATTCCTCCTATGGTAGCTGCCGCCGGTAGCGCCATGTTCGACATGATGTCAAAGACCAATGAACTGCAAGACAAACTGCATACAAATACAGAATATTTTGTAAATAAAATGCAGGCTGCAGGGTTCGATATCAAACCAACCCAAAGTGCAATTTGTGCTGTAATGCTATATGACGCAAAACTATCCCAGGAAGTTGCAACAAGAATGCTAAAAGAGGGAATTTATGTGATAGGTTTCTATTATCCGGTGGTTCCCAAAGATCAGGCAAGGATCCGTGTGCAAATCAGCGCCGGCCACGAAATTGAGCACCTGGACAAATGTGTCAAGGCTTTTACAAAAGTTGGCAAAGAGCTGGGAGTCATCAAATAGCATGCAATTTCTCAATTTGAAAAAGGGTAGCAGAGATTATCTGCCACCCTTTTTTTTAAAAATCGAACCTTCTTTCCATCCTCTCAAACTTATCTTCCATCCTGTCGGACCATCTGTCAAAGTCGCAGATCCTGCTTTGGTTGTTGCCAAAGATCCACTCCCTGCTCACCTTTGTATCGAAATTATGTTCGATTGGTCCTTTGACAATGACAACAGTACTATCTGGCACGTATACAGATATAATTTGGTGTGTGCCATCCCATTTGTTGCTTTTGCTATAGTACAAAGGCGAAATGGTAATTGTTGAATCATTCATGGATACTGTGGGCACACTTTTGCTTGCTTTTTGCAAAGCCTGAGCATAGTTATGACCAAAAGAAAATGTTGCATATTTCAAAACCCTCTCTTCCTGGCTACTCTGCCTAATCAGCTTAAAGCTTGGGAACACCACAAACCTCTCCTCTCCAGATTGGTTGTCCATCCAAAACAGCGAATAAGATGAGTAACCGGCATTTAAAGAGACCTTGTCAGCAGGGATTTGCGTGTCTGCTATAAAATCCAGGTACAGGGTATCGGCATCATTGCTCAAAGGCAGCTGCCCGCCATCTTTAGCCTCACTCCAATATGGCCTTGTAGATTTGACAGATGTGACTCCCAGCCCAACTACCGAAACTATCCATAACAACACAATCACCAAACCTGGTCTGATTCTGGGCGATTTGAACCTGAACAAAAGTTTGATTCCCCCGTATAGCATGCCAACCAATGGAAGCATTAGGAAAGCCATCAAAAATATCTTGAGGAAAATTGTATTGCTCATCCCAAGCTGTACATAATCCAACATATCTATTGGTAAAACACCTTGGAAGATTTCAATTCCCAAAAACAGGAAAAAGAGTGTTGTCAACCCGGATATTGCGACTATTACAAAAAACACCGCCAATATCACCGAGAATAACCTTCCAATTGCACCAACTACCCTTGCGCCGCCTCCGGCTGCATTCTGCATAGACCTCTTTCCCTTGGCAATACCCTTTTCAAAGGCAGCACCCATATTGGCAATATTCATGGGCTCACCGTACATTGCACATTTTTGTTCTACTGTCCTTGCCTCCGGAATCACTATCCACAGCAGTATATATGCTATGAACATAAAGGAACCGCCTCCTATGTGCACCATCCCAAAGAAAGAGAAGCCAATGAGCAAAACAAAGAAAAGTATCCTCACCAACAATACATCCAAAGAGAAATATGCAGCCAGACCCGAACATACACCTCCCAAAACTTTGTTGTCCGGGTTGCGGTATAGTTTTTTATGTACCTTCTGGTATTTTGAAGAGGTTGTTGAATAGTACGGTTCGCCCTGCTCTTCGTCAATTGCAGAGGGACGCCCAAGTATCTCTATAACCTCTTTTACAACAGGTGTCTGTACTACTGAATTGGCACCGCTCTTTTCAATGAAAAGCTCTGCAATGCGCTCTTCTATACCCTCTACAATCTCCTTGCCGTTTTCGTTGGGGCCATAGTGGTCCTGGATTTCGTCCAGATATCCTTTTAAAATAAGGAACCCGTCCTCTTCTATGGTAAATGCAAGATTCCCGATATTGACTTTTATTACCTTTTTCATAGTTGTTACTTTTTATTCCTTAGAAATGCTATTGTCTCTACTATCTCTTCCCAGGCAGAGTCCATTTCTGCCAACAGATCCTTCCCTTTGTCGGTAATCGAGTAATACTTCCGTGGTGGTCCCTGCTGGGATTCCTCCCACCTGTAACTCAACAGTCCCTGGTTTTTCTGTCTTGTCAGCAGAGGATACAAAGTCCCCTCCACCACAATCATCTTAGCCTCTTTTAGCTGAGCAATCAAAGAAGAGGCATAGGCATCGTTGTTGTTCAGGATACTCAGTATGCAGTACTCCAGAACCCCTTTGCGCATTTGCGACTTTATATTGTCTGTGTTTATTTCGTTCATGATCTTCATTATTAAAACTCCTACCTGTAACTTGAAAACTTACGGAGATTCTCTGCAGTGGCAGGAATCCCTCTCATTTCACATTTCTGTGCTGCTGTATAAGCCAACGGAGCCACTATCCAAAAAACGACATAGGCCCAAAAGCCGGTTCCGCCAACAACCAGGGCTACTACAAACAGTATCCTTATTATCACTACATCTACATTAAGGTAAAGGGCAAGACCGCTGCAAACTCCGCCAATCACCTTGTCATCGGAATCCCTGTACAACTTTTTTACCGGTGGCCTGTAAGAAGCCTCCTCACGAGGGGTAGAGAAATCTTCCATAGAAGAGCCATCGGGCATTCCAAGTTGCGAGACAATTGTATTGACCATGGAAATGTTCACAACCTGGTACTTGCTTCCAAGAGCCTCCGTAAAAAGCTCTGCAATCCTTTCTTCAAGGTCTTCCATGACATCGGCGGTCTCTTTTCCCATTCCTGTCTGTTCCTTGAACCTGGCTAAGTAAATACTTAATCTTTGATAGGCATCATCGTCTATGACGAAACTTTTCCTGCCTATACCTACTGTTACTACTTTCTTCATTTTTTAAACCTATTTAAAACTTTATAGAATTTGGTACTGCAAATATATGTATTATTTTCATTACCTTGTATCACATAGTACTAAAGATTTACGAAAAAAAAGCCTGTTGCAATGCAACAGGCTCATATTCAGTAGAAAAAATTTTATTATTCTTGTGGGGTTTCTGGTTGTTCGTTTGCAGGAGCAGGAGTTGTAGGGAACTCAGGTTGCCCTTGTAGTGGGGCAGACTGTTCTATCCTCTCTTGAATTGAACTTTGACGTGCATTGTTGCCGGTAGAAACAAATGCTGTTGCAAGTATGCACAAAGCCATTATTGATATGGCAAGTGTCCATGTTGCCTTTTCCAGGAAGTCTGCTGTTTGCCTAACTCCGAATGTTTGATTGCCCGAGGCAAAGTTTGCGGCCAAACCGCCACCTTTTGAATTCTGGACCAGTACGACAATCGTCAGTAATATACTGGCAATTACAATCAGAATAGCTATTACTGTATACATAATATTTTATTGGTTATATTTTTCCTTTATACCTTTTACAAGGGTCGCAAAGTAACTACTTTTTTCCGGATATAACAAAATTAGTTTTGCGTAAATATCAAGTGCCCTTTTGTAAAAGCCCTGCTCTACATATATGGAGGCAAGGGTTTCTGTATAAAAAGAGGCATCGTCAAAAAGTTCCGTTGTATCTATTTCGTTTTGGACCATTGGCTGGAGGGTGCTTTTTCCGGCAATGGAAGACCTTATCAAAGAGGGTTTCTCTGCAATGAAATTGTCCAATGGTTTGTTTTTGTCAAGTTGCACCTGTTCAAAATCCTGGCTGGAGAAATAATCGCCACCTGCAAGGATATACCGGGGTGTAGTGTCGGGAACAAAATCGGTATACTCCACCGGCTCTTGAGTTGCACTTGTTGCCGATTCACTTTGTGGTTCACCTTGAGGACCGGAGCCGGTACTAACTTCCTGTTCACGGGAGGTACCATCAGCAACCAACTCCAAAGTCTCTTCCAGTTCAAATGAAACCCCCTCCTCTATAATGGTTTCCGGCTCTGGTTGGTTTGTCTCCTGCAAACGGTTGTAAATATTGTAAAGAGTCTCCCTTGAATAGACCCTTGTTGCAGCTTTTTCCAGGTAAACTCCCAAACTCTCTTTGTCCATCTTGCATATATGCTCAAAAACATCAATATAGCCCAGGTTGTACCAAGGATATCGGGTTATGAGTTGTTCGGTTGAAGTTATGGAAAGTTTAGGCATGTCTACCAGTTTGCTACTGTTTCGTTAAAAATCTGTTCTGTGAGTTTCTCTATGATACTCTCTACCAAAGAAGCTTCTACTGCATCCAGGGAGGTGGTGGAAGGAAAATCTTCGAATGCTGCAAAGCTTTTTTCAAAATCTTCGTTGGGATATTTCTTGTTTGTGAATGTAATCCTAACTGTCACGCTCAATCTGTTTTGGGAAGCCACCTCCTGTGCTGTCACAGCTATGGAAGATGTTTCGTAGCTTGTGATGACCCCTTCTACCAGCAGGTCTCCCTCGTCGTTTGTCAAATCCAGCTTGGTCATCCTCCTGTATTTGTCTTTGAGACCCTCGGTAAGGTTGTTGCTGAGCAAAGGGTTTATCCTCATGGCCTGGTTCTCTATATTGTACACAGTAATGGATGTGACATCCGGTGCAATGGATGTACCCGAGAACGAGTAGATTCCACATCCGGACAACAACAACGAAAACAACAGTGCAAATATTATCCTTCTCATAGGTCCAAATTTAACTCTTTTATTTTTCTGTACAGCGTCCTTTCCGAAATTCCCAACTCAATTGCTGCAAGTTTTCTTTTCCCGTTGTGTTTTTCCAATGCTCTCCTGATTAGATCTTCATTCACCTTTTGTATTGACAGCTGGCTCTCCTGGTTGCTTGCAGAAGATGCATACCCGTCACTTGAAGGCTCTTCATCTGGTTCGGGTTCGTAATCTACAATTGTTGTTTCCTCAATATTGCTTGAAATCTCCTTATTGGAAGATATCCTTGGGTTCGGGTGAATAGGTTCCGTTCCGGTAACCCGTTGTTTGAGTTCTTCTACCTCTTGCCTTAGTTGGTACAATATCTTGAATATGATATCCCTGTCTGTCAAATAATCTGCCCCGTGACCCTCTGTCCGCACAGGTAACCGGCTGGGCGCATCCTTTGGCAGGTACTTTTTCAAAATCTGGGAGTCGATCAGCCTGTTGTGTTCAATCACGGAAATTTGCTCGGCAATACTTTTAAGCTGCCTTACATTTCCCGGCCAACGGTAACCCTGGAGCATATCCACAGCGTCCGGTGTGAGCCGTATTGCAGGCATCATGTATTTATCGGCAAAATCCAAGGCAAATTTTTTGAATAACAAATGTATATCACCGGGACGTTCTCGTAATGACGGTACCAGTATTGGCACCGTATTCAGGCGGTAAAAAAGATCTTCCCTGAACTTCCCATGTTCTATTGCCCTTGGCAAATTTACGTTTGTAGCTGCAATTACCCTAACGTTGGTTTTCTGGACCTTGGAAGAGCCCACTTTTATAAACTCGCCCGATTGGATAACCCTGAGCAACCTTACCTGGGTAGACAACGGCAACTCTGCAACTTCGTCCAGGAACAATGTACCTCCGTCTGCAACTTCGAAATAGCCTTTCCTCGTTTCGAATGCCCCGGTGAACGAGCCCTTCTCGTGACCAAAAAGTTCTGAATCTATTGTTCCTTCGGGGATAGCCCCACAGTTGACGGCTATGTACTGGTTGTGTTTCCTGGGACTATTCACATGGATTATCTGCGGAATCACCTCTTTCCCGACACCGCTCTCCCCGGTAATGAGCACGGAAAGATCGGTACCGGCAACCTGGACTGCTATTTCCAATGCCCTGTCCAACGCGGGGTTTTCCCCGATTATATCGAACCTCTGCTTGATTGACCTTAATTCCATAACGTACAAAAATAGATAAAATTTATACCTTTGAAAAATTAAAAATTTACCGAATGGAATATCTGGCTATTATACCTGCAAGATACGCTTCTACAAGGTTTCCGGGGAAACCTCTTGCAATGATTGCAGGCAAAACAATGATCCAAAGGGTGTACGAGCAAGCTTCCCTTGCCTTCCAGGATGTTTATGTCGCAACCGACCACCCTGGGATATTTGACGCTGTCACAGCTTTCGGCGGAAGGGTTGTGATGACCTCTGCTTCACACCCAAACGGGACCAGCCGTGTATACGAGGCAATGCAAAAAATCGAAAAACTCAGGGGGACTTTTTGCAAGTATGTTATAAATGTTCAGGGAGATGAACCTTTCATAAAGCCCGAACAGTTGAAAGAGCTGGCTGAGTGCTTCCAAAACCCTCAAACCGAAATTGCCACACTCAAAAAAAAAATAACAAATCCAAAAGAACTTTCAGACCCCTCCACACCAAAAGTTGTTTGCGCTAACAACGGGAAGGCTCTGTATTTTAGCCGTGCCACCATACCTTTTTTAAGGGATATCCCACAACAAAAATGGTTGGAAGAGCACTCATTTTTCAAACACATTGGTTTGTACGGCTATAAAAGAGAGACCCTTGCGCAAATTGCAGCACTTGATTCGTGCACATTGGAAAAGGCAGAAAACCTTGAGCAACTAAGGTGGCTGGAAAACGACATTACAATCATGGTGAGGGAGACACCTTACGAATCGCAATCTGTGGACAGACCCGAAGATATTGAAGAATTAAAGATGGATGGAATTATTTAAGGATGTTTTTAACTTTTTTTATATATTTGCATATATTGTCTCATTGCATTACATCACAATAATTTAAGAATAAATTTATAAATATATCCAGAATGAAAAAGAATCTGTTCAAAGTATTAGCGGTTGCAATCTTAGGAATATCAATTGCATCCTGCAGCAACCCGTCAAAAATGGCAAAGGAAGCCCAGTTAGTTACAGTTGAAACAAACCCTCAGGTACTGGAGGTTGTGGCAGACGAAATCACTGCCACCTACACCATGAATTTCCCCGAAGATTACTTCCATCCAAAAGCTATCCTGGAAGTTATTCCTGTATTGGTATACCAGGGAGGGGAAGTTGCAGCTCCTGCGTTCAAACTTCAAGGTGAAAAGATCACAGACAACTACCAAGCAATTTTACAGACAGGTGGCAAGGCCAGCAACACAGTCAAGTTTGCCTACAAACCGGGTATGGAAAAATCCCATCTGGAACTTAGGGTTGCAGTATGGAACAAACTTAAGAAATACGATTTCCCGGCTCCTTACAAATTGGCTGACGGTGCAAATACTACCTACAAACTGGTAAATACCTATGGGGAAACAGCAATAGCACCCAACAACTATCAAAAGGTCATCAGGGAACAAAAAGAGACCCAAATCCTGTATACCATCAACAGCCATGTTGTCCGCACCAAAGAACTTACAAAATCCGAGATCAAAGAGTTCCAGGACTTCCTTGCACAAATAGAGCAGGATGAACGTCGCAAAGTTGCAGGTACAGACATTGTTGCCTATGCTTCACCGGACGGTCCTACCACACTTAACTCCAAGCTTTCGGACAAACGTGGCGAAACTGCCAAAAATGCTTTTGACAAAGTGACCAAAGATGTTCCTGTGGATGCTCCTGTAAATGTAAAAACAATTGCAGAGGACTGGGAAGGTTTCCAGGAATTGGTAGCTGCTTCCAACATCCAGGACAAAGAGCTTATCCTTCGTGTCCTTTCCATGTACAGTGACCCTGTGGTTCGCGAAAGGGAAATCAAAAACATGTCTATGGTATTCAAAACATTGGCAGACAAAATCCTTCCGGAACTCAGAAGGGCAAGGATGATTGCAAATGTAGATTACACAAACTATTCCGACCAGGAACTTAAAGATTTGGCCACTACAAATGTAGAGATAATGGATGTTGAGGCTTTGTTGTACACAGCTACTTTGGTACAAGATTACGACACAAAAGCAATGCTTTACAAAAAGGCCGGTGACAAATTCGAATGTGACCGTGGTTACAACAACCTTGCTGCAGTAGCTTTGGCAGAGGGTAAGGTTGCCGATGCAAAAGCTGCCCTGGCAAAAGTGAGTGACAGGACATCTGCATACTACTACAACAACGCCGGTGTAGTTGCCTTGCGTGACCAAGATTACAAAGGTGCTGCCGAAATGTTTGCAAAATCTTCACTTGTACAGGCAAAATACAACTCTGCTATCATTGATATCCTAAATGGCAAATACAATGAGGCTGCCATTAAGCTAGCCGGTTCAAAATCTGATAACGAAGGCCTTGCATATATACTTACAAACCAGCTTGACAAAGCTTCAAAAGCTATCTCTTGCAAATGTCCTCATGCTTCCTACATGAAAGCGATAATTGCTGCACGTCAGGGTAACTTCACAGAGGTAGCAAAACAACTGGAAGTTGTATACAAAGACGAAGCCCTTAAAGCTCGTTCACAAAACGATATAGAATTTGCAAAATTCAGGGAGTAATCCTTGTGAAACATAAAAAAAAGCCGGCTGATAAATTGTCAGCCGGCTTTTTTTATTGGAGATCCCTGTTTGGATTAGTCCAGTTTGAGGACTGCCATGAATGCACTTTGTGGTACCTCTACATTACCAACCTGGCGCATCCGCTTTTTACCCTTTTTCTGTTTTTCCAAAAGCTTGCGTTTACGGGAGATATCCCCTCCATAACATTTTGCTGTCACATCTTTCCTTACAGCCTTCACAGTTTCACGGGCAATTATCTTTGCACCAATGGCCGCCTGGATTGCAATGTCGAATTGCTGGCGAGGTATAAGTTCCTTGAGTTTCTCGCACATCCTTCTTCCAAAGTCGTATGCATGGTCCTTATGGATAAGGCTTGAAAGAGCATCTACCTGTTCTCCGTTTAGCAATATATCCAGTTTTACAAGGCTTGCCTCTTTGTATCCGGTAACATGGTAGTCAAATGAGGCATAACCACGTGAAACCGATTTGAGTTTGTCATAGAAATCAAAGACTATCTCTGCCAAAGGCATGTCGTAATTGAGCTCTACCCTTTCACTTGTAAGGAAGTTCTGGCTGACCAATGTGCCCCTTTTATCCATGCACAACTTCATTATCACACCAAAATACTCCGATTTGGAAATTATCTGAGCCCTGATGTATGGCTCTTCTATGTAATCTATGAGAGTGACAGCCGGCAACCCCGAAGGATTGTGGACATCCAGCACCTCTCCTTGGGTTGTGTACACCTTGTAAGAGACGTTGGGAACGGTTGTTATGACATCCATGTCAAACTCCCTGTACAACCTCTCCTGGACGATTTCCATATGCAGCAAACCCAGGAAACCACAACGGAAGCCGAAACCCAAAGCCAAAGAAGACTCAGGTTCAAAAACCAAAGAGGCATCATTGAGTTGCAGTTTTTCCAAAGATGCCCTCAAATCTTCATACTCATCTGCCTCAACAGGGTAAACCCCGGCAAAAACCATAGGCTTAACCTCTTCAAAACCTGCAATTGAATTTGCAGAGGGTTTGTTCCTATGTGTTATGGTATCGCCCACCTTGACCTCGCTGGCTGTTTTGATACCCGAAATAATGTAACCAACATCTCCTGTGCGTACCTCTTCGGTTGGGACCATCTTAAGTTTGAGCTTGCCCACCTCATCTGCCTCATACTCCTTTCCGGTATTGAAGAATTTCACTTTGTCACCCTTCCTGATAATACCATTCTGCACTTTAAAGTAGGCAATTATTCCCCTGAAGGAGTTGAATACCGAGTCAAATATGAGTGCTTGCAGCGGAGCCTCCTCATCTCCTTTTGGGCTGGGCACCCTCTCTACAATTGCCTCCAATATCTCCGGCACACCAATGCCGGTTTTTGCACTTGCAAGCAAAATATCCTTTTCGTCACAACCTATAAGTTCTATGATCTGGTCTCTGACAACATCTACCATGGCACTATCCATGTCAATTTTGTTCAAAACCGGGATTATCTCCAAATCATGGCCTATGGCCAGATACAAATTGGAGATTGTCTGGGCCTGGATCCCCTGTGTAGCATCCACTACCAACAAGGCACCTTCACAAGAGGCTATTGCACGTGAAACTTCATATGAAAAATCCACATGGCCGGGAGTATCAATAAGGTTCAATGTATATTTGTCTCCCTTGTACAAATAATCCATTTGAATAGCATGGCTCTTGATGGTGATGCCCTTCTCCTTCTCCAAATCCATAGAATCCAGCACCTGCGCATCCATGTCACGCGCGGTAAGGGTTTGGGTTGCCTCCAGCAGCCTGTCAGCAAGCGTACTCTTACCATGATCTATATGGGCTATTATACAAAAGTTTCTAATATGCTTCATTTTACTCTTTAAGGGATTTATATGTGGATGCAAAGATAAAAATAATTCCAAAATTATAAGTTTGATACTATCTTTGTGGGATAAGTGATTTTTAAATATCACAATTTGCTGTCAAAAACGTAATAAATCTAAATAAAATAATGGCTAAAAACTCAAATCTAAAAGAGATTGCATCTCAGGTGAGAAGAGATATTGTCCGTATGGTCAATATGGCATCGTCCGGGCATCCCGGAGGCTCACTAAGCAGTACCGATGTACTTGTAACATTGTTTTTCCAGGAGATGGACCACTCCCCGGCAAAATGGCGCAGGGATGGAAAAGGAAGTGATATGTTCTTCCTTTCTGCAGGTCACATGACTCCGGTTTACTACAGCGTTCTTGCCCGTAGCGGATATTTTCCTCTGGAAGAGCTCAACACATTCCGCAAACTGGGTTCCAGACTCCAGGGACACCCCTCTGTAGAGAGAGGACTGCCTGGTGTACATGTAGCTTCCGGCTCATTGGGACAGGGTTTGTCAGTTGCCGGTGGTGCTGCAATGGCAAAAAAGATGAACAAAGAACAACATTTTGTATATGCACTCATTGGCGACGGCGAGAGTGAAGAGGGACAAATATGGGAAGCTGCACTGTTTGCAGCACACCACAAACTTGATAATTTGATTGCATTCACAGACTGGAACGGGCAACAGATTGACGGACCGGTAGAGAAAATCCTGAATTTAGGCAACCTTAAGGCCAAATGGGAAGCTTTCGGATGGGAGTGCAACGTGGTTGACGGACACAACCTGGATGAGATATCCAATTCCATAAAAAGTGCAAAAACAGGGAACGGCAAACCCAAAATGCTCCTGATGGACACATCAATGGGCAAGGGTGTGGACTTCATGGAGGGCACACACCACTGGCACGGAAAAGCCCCTAACGGAGAACAAACCGAAAAAGCCTTATCCCAACTGACAGAAACACTGGGAGATTTTTAACAATACCTTCTAATCCAAATTTTATAAAAATGAAAGAAAAATTTACAAATACAGGAAACAAGGATACCCGCTCTGGGTTTGGTGCCGGATTGCTGGAACTTGGAAAAAAGAGGGAAGATGTTGTTGCACTTTGTGCCGACCTCACCGGATCGCTCAAAATGGATGCCTTTGAAAAGGAATTCCCAGAGAGGTTCATACAGTGTGGCATTGCAGAGGCAAACATGATGGGTACGGCAGCAGGACTGGCATTGTCGGGAAAGGTTCCCTTTGCCGGCTCTTTTGCAGAGTTTGCAACAGGAAGGGTTTACGACCAGGTAAGGCAGGCAATAGCATACTCCGAGACAAACGTCAAGATATGCGCCTCACATGCAGGTATTACATTGGGCGAAGATGGTGCCACCCACCAGACAATGGAAGATATCGGCCTTATGAGGATGCTTCCCGGGTTCACTGTAATCAATCCATGCGACTATAACCAGACAAAAGCTGCCACCATGGCAATAGCAGACCACCACGGCCCGGTTTACCTAAGATTCGGCCGTCCATCTGTGCCAAACTTTACTCCGGAAGATGCCCCTTTTGAAATTGGCAAAGCCATAACCCTTAAAGAGGGAACCCAAGTAACAATATTTGCCACAGGGCATATGGTTTGGGAAGCAATTGAAGCAACCGACACATTGGAAAAAGAGGGTATTTCTGTAGAGCTGGTGAATATCCACACAATTAAACCAATCGACAAAAAAGCAGTCATAGAATCGGCGGCAAAGACAAAAGCAGTTGTAACTGCAGAAGAGCATCTCATAGCCGGCGGAATGGGAGAACTTATCGCCGGGTTGTTGGGCAGGGAGATGCCTGTTCCCGTGGAGATTGTTGCTGTTGACGATATGTTCGGACAAAGCGGAACGCCTTCCCAGCTGATGCAGGAATACGGACTTACAGCCCAAAGTATTGTAAAGTCTGTGCACAAAGTATTAAAAAGGAAACTATAAGGAGAGACTCACATAATTATCCATAATGGAAGATAAGGATCTGTTGGAATTGTACAGGGAAGACGGGAAGCAGAGATATGCCTTCAACCTTATCGTGGATAAATACAGCGAACGGTTATACTGGCACATCCGCAAGATGGTTGCCTCTCACGACGATGCAAACGACATACTGCAAAACACTCTTCTCAAAGCCTGGAAAAACCTGGAAGGCTTCAGGGAAGAGTCTCGTTTGTACACATGGTTGTACAGGATTGCCACCAATGAATCATTGACATTCCTCAAAAGAGCCAGGCTCAAGGCAACATTGTCACTGAGTGATTATTCCAAACAACTGGAAAACCAACTGGAAGCAGATGCATACTTCAATGGGGACGATACCCAAAGACTTTTCAGGAAAGCAGTCCTGAAACTCCCCGACAAACAGAGGGCTGTCTTTTCTATGAGATATTTTGACGATATGAAATATGAAGATATCTCTGAAGTCCTGGGCACATCCGTTGGGGCCCTTAAAGCCTCATACCACCATGCTTTCCAAAAAATACAAAATTTTTTGAAAGAACACGTTTAATCCTTTTGCATTTATTATAGTCAAAGAAGTATGAAAACAAGATTCGACATAGAAGATCCTCTTTTTAAGAACCATCTTAAAGAGAATCCATTTACACTTCCCCACAACTACATTGAAGGTGTGAAGGAATCTTTGTCCGGAAAAATTGAGGAGCAAAGCAAAAAGGTTGGTCTTTGGACAATACTCAAGCCTCAGTTGAGCCTTGTCACCGCCTTTGCCATTGTCTTTGCCGTTGCCTACGGCATATTCGGGCTCTCCGGAGGCAGTTTGCCTACAACCAAAAAATCTTCCCTGCAGGTTATGAGCTCCGGACAAATGCCATATATAGAGGAGGGCTTTCTTAAAACATCATTCATAGATTTTTTTGATTCTTCCACAGACTCCTTGTCTGCAAAGCATAACGACATTAGCCAGGAAGAACTCCTGGACTATATAAACCAAAACGTTGACCTTGTAACCCTCTCATATTTAGAAATGAGAGATTAATACACCAAATAACATGAAAAGGTTACTAATTATTTTATCCATATCTTTCCTGGCAACCATTGCTATTGCCCAACCTAAAGAGAAAGCTCCTTCAAATGAGAGCCGGCAAGAAGCAGTCCGTCAGCAAAGAAGCCAATGGTACAAACAGGTACAGAATGCAAAAATAGCATTCTTTACAACAGCCATGGACCTTACTCCAAAAGAGGCAGAGCATTTTTGGCCGCTATACAACGAATTCTGGAAAGAGAGGGAAAGGGCAAACCGCAGGTCACACCATGCCTTAAGGACAATAGGGAAAGTTTTGGAAGGAGAAGAGAAAGTGAGTGATGCCCAACTAAAAGAACTTATAGAAACATACATTTCCGGAGGAACTGCAGAGGGAGAAATTTTCAGATCGTACTATCCAAGGTTCCAGAAAATCCTCTCAATAGAAAAGGTAGCGCGTATGTACAAGGCAGAGGAAGATTTCAGGATAAAGATGATACAACAACTGCGCTCCGGGAATATGCCGGGAAAAGAAAAATGATTTGGACTGTCAATCAGAAGCTACTTCAAATTCCTTCAAGTAATAATCCTTTACCAGATTCACATACTCCCCGGTATATTTGATTCCACCCGATTGCTGCATTACAAGTTGATGGCAAACAGCCGGTGGCGGTTCTTTGGGGATACTCCCCGCCCCCACCTTGCGTAACTCCATCATATATCTTTTGGGATCTTTGCCCACTACGGTCCTGACCTTGCAAATCCTTTGAACAGAGAACATATTGTTGTCATTCACAAGCGATATCAACTCCTCTCCCTCTTGTGAGGGCAATATCACTGCAAGTACTCCTCCATTTTTCAATAATAAAAAAGAGCTCTCCAACAACTCTGCAAGTGGAAGGGTAGTGTTGTGACGCGCAATGGTCCTCCTTTCACAAGGGGCTTTCAAAGAGTTTGTAAAATAAGGGGGATTGGACAAAACCATATCAAACAGACCCAGACTTTCCCTCTCCAATGCCATTTGCTGCAAAGATATATGACGAGCAATAAGGTTTCCGCTCCATTTAGAGACAGAAAAATTATAGCTGCTCTCCATATAAGACTCTTTGTCTACATCAATTGCCTCAATACGGAAATTCTTGTACAATGCCTGGCACCTTTGTGCCATTATCAAGGAGATCACCCCTGTGCCACTTCCAGCATCAAGAATATTGGGGAAAATTTCCATTGAAGTTTCATGGCCCTGCACAAAGTGTGGTGCAACCCATGCCGGCAATAACACACCATCTGTGTTGACCTTCATTGCAGCCCCCGTTTGCCTTACTGTAAACTGTTTAAAGTAAAAATTCGCCATCTTTCATCTCCAGGGTCCTGTCACTCATTGCTGCCAACTCCCGGTCGTGGGTTACAATTATTATGGTTATCCCAAAACGGTCCCTTAGATCAAAAAATAAATTGTGGATCTCCTTCTTTGTGTTAGTATCCAGGTTCCCCGATGGTTCATCGGCAAAAAGGACAGACGGGTTGTTGATAAGAGCCCGCGCTATTGCAACCCTTTGTTGTTCGCCCCCGCTTAGCTCAGAAGGTTTGTGATGCAACCTGGCAGAGAGACCCAGCATAGTGAGTAACTCCGTTGCCTTCTCTTTTGCAATGTTCATTTTATTGTTGGCAATCATGCTTGGGATTGCAACATTTTCAAGTGCAGTGAATTCGGGAAGAAGATGATGGAACTGGAATACAAAACCAACCCTTTTGTTCCTGAAATCTGCCAAAGCATTGGACTTTAACGAAAACACATCTACCCCGTCTATATATACCTTACCGGAATCCGGTTGGGAAAGGGTACCAAGAATTTGGAGCAAGGTGGACTTTCCGGCCCCGCTTGCTCCAACTATACTCAGTACTTCGGAATCTTTTGCCTGGAAGTCGATTCCTTTCAGAACCAAAAGTTTCCCAAATGATTTGTAAATTTTTTCTGCTTTTATCATTCTTGTTTAGTCGTCCTTTTCGGTTGCCTCGTACTCTTTGAGCAACTTGTCCTGTACATCTGCAGGAACCTGCTGGTAATCGGAGTAAGTCATTGTAAAGGTTGCACGGCCCGAAGTAAGGGAACTCAATGTTGTGGAGTATTTGTTCAACTCTGCCAACGGAACTTTGGCCTTGAGCACTTCAAAACCTTTTTCACTGCTCATTCCCTCAATCATTGCCCTGCGGTTCTGAAGGTCACTCATAACGTCACCCATATAGTCACTTGGCACCAATACCTCTACATTGTAAACCGGTTCCATGATCTTTGGACCGGCCTTTTTGAATGCCTCCTTGAATGCATTACGGCCTGCAAGTTTGAATGAAATCTCGTTTGAATCTACCGGGTGCATTTTGCCATCGTAAACAAACACCCTGATGTCCCTTGCATACGAACCTGTCAATGGTCCCTCTTCCATCTTTTCCATTATCCCTTTTAGGATGGCAGGCATAAAACGGGCATCTATGGAGCCCCCGACAATACAGTTGTAATATTCCAGTTTGCCGCCCCACTCCATGGTATACTCTTCCTTGCCTTTAAGATTGAGTACAAGCTCCCTGCCCTCAACTTTGAATTTGTTGTTGGCAGGAACACCCTCCACAACCGGTTCTATCAAAATGTGGACCTCGCCAAATTGGCCTGCACCCCCCGATTGTTTCTTGTGGCGATAATCTGCAATGGCAACTTTGGTAATGGTTTCCCTGTAGGGAATCTTGGGATTGAACAAATCAACCTCCAGCTTGTGGGTGTTGGTAAGGTGCCATTTTAGTATGTTGATATGATGCTCACCTTGCCCACTCAGGATTGTCTGTTTGAGCTCCTTTGAGTATTGTACTTTTATTGTGGGATCTTCTGCATGTGCACGGTTGAGGATCTCGCCAAGCTTTTCTTCGTCTTTTTCCTGTTTGGCTTTTATTGCCGTACGGAATTTTGAAGGAGGAAACACAATTGGTTCAAACACCCAATCTTTATTTCCTGCATTGAGGGTCTGGTTGGTTTTTGCAGATTTTAGCTTTACTGTACAACCAATATCACCTGCTTCTATCTCACTGATTTTTTCCTTTTTCTTCCCGGCAACAGCATATATGATTGATATCCTCTCCTTGGCACCGGTTTCCGGATTGGTAAGGTCCATCCCTTCTGTCAGTTTACCGGACATTACCCTGAAATAGGAAACCTCTCCAAGGTGTTGCTCTACAGTTGTTTTGTATATGAAAATGGATGTAGGGGCCGAAGAGTCACAAGGTACCACCTCTCCTTCCTTGGTTTTATATTCGGACCTGTTAGGGAACGGGGCTACATTTATAATAAACTCCATCAATCTTTTAACTCCAATATCTTTCCTTGCAGAGAGGCAGAACAGTGGCATTATTTCGCACTGTGTAAGCCCAATTGACAATCCTTTACGGATCTCGTCCTCTGTCAGCACGCCGTTCTCGAAAAACAGTTCCATCAAAGATTCATCGTTCTCTGCAGCCATTTCTGCAAGCTCCTGATGGTAAATCTCTGCCTGATCCTTGAACTCTTCCGGAATATCCAACTCTTCCCTTGTCCCGTTCTCATCTTTGAATTTGTACATTTTCATCTTGAGAACATCTACAAAAGAGGTGAAAGAGGGACCGGTTTCAGTAGGAAACTGGACAACCGCCACCTTTTTCCCAAAAGTCTGCTTCAAAGATTCCACAGAACCCTCAAAGTTTGCCTTTTCATGGTCTAACTGATTCATGGCCAAAATCATTGGCTTGCAATGCTGTTGCGCATAACGGGCCAGGATTTCGGTACCCACCTCTACACCGTGTTGTGCATTAACTACCATTATTCCGGTATCGGCTACCTTGAAAGCAGAGATTACCCCTCCCACGAAATCATCGGAGCCGGGAGTATCTATTATATTCAGCTTATTATCCATGAACTCTGTAAAGAGAAGTGAAGGATAGATTGAACGCTGATAAATTTGCTCTATTTCGGTATTGTCGCTTACAGTAGTTTTGGTTTCAACCGAACCTCTGCGGTCGATAACTTTACCTTCAAACAACATGGTTTCCGCAAGGGTAGTTTTACCAGACTTCGTATTACCTAACAGGACTACGTTGCGGATGCTTTGAGTGGGATAGACTTTCATATTAATCCATTTAGTTCATTAGTTATTGGTTTTTTAAACGAAACTCAAATTTATGAAAAAAAAATCAAACGGCAATATAGTCAAGGGCCATCTCCATCTCCTTTTTGGAGCTGAAACCACTAAATTTATAAAGGAGTTCATATTCAACACCATTTTTCAACAAAAACCTTGCATGTTGCGCCCTGTGAAGGGCAATTATTTGCCCGGAGTCATACCCGTACTCCTTTTCCAGCAAATTGTCCAGTTCTTCCAAAGAGCAACCACACCAACATGACAAAACATTGCTGTTGAAACTTTGGGATATGAACACCGATTTTTCAAATAAGGAACCCACCACCTCCAGCAATGGATTTCCAGATAATTTATTTTCCATTTTTTTATTTCGAAGGTAACCCTAAACCCTTATACGCACCAAGCTATTCCGTGTATTATACCTAATATTGGAATAAATTTATCTTTTTTTAAATTAAATTTCTCTTATTACATGTTTTTCCGTGTATTTACCATGTTATGCCTGTGTGCAAAGATTGCCTTCAGAAAATTATATTTGTTTTTATGAACAGCAAAGAGATTCGGGAACGCTTGAAGCTAGCACGGATAAAAAAGGGATATTCACAAGAGACCTTTGCCGGCAAGATTGGTATGTCGGCCAACTCTTACTGCGATATAGAAAACGGGAAAACGCGTCTTTTCCATCCTAAACTTCATATCATTGCAAATGAACTGGATATTCCTCTCCAATCCCTCTTTATCGGGAGCCCAAACGCAGAAGAGTACCAGAAAGAGATAGCCCAGATAAAAGAGAAGTACTCCAAAGAGCTGGAAGAACTCAAAATTGAATATAACATTGCCTTCGCAAAGGTACAGGGGAAAAACAAGGAGTTGGAGACAAGGGTAGAGACATTGAACAACATCATAGGGGTTCTGCAGGAAAAAAGGCAAATCTACTAATGGCTTTGATTATATTTGCCGGGCAATTCAAACCCGGAAATCCAAAAGTCAAATGCACATTCACAAACTGAAATCATTCCATAAAGAAAGCATGCTGGAAGCTGGCTGCGACGAAGCCGGCAGAGGGTGCCTTGCCGGGCCGGTCTTTGCAGCGGCAGTAATTTTGCCAAATGATTTTTACCATCCTTTGTTGAACGATTCAAAAAAAATCAATGAAAAAACCAGGGAGCAGTTAAGACCAATCATAGAGTCATTGTCCCTGGCTTGGGCTGTGGCCTGTGTAAGTGCCCGTGAAATAGATCAGATGAACATTTTGAATGCATCAATATTGGCCATGCACAGGGCATTGGAAAAACTGGCGTTGTTACCCCGGCATATCATTGTAGACGGAAACCGGTTCAAAGAGTTCCACAATATTTCACATACCTGTGTAGTAGGTGGAGATGGAAAATATGCCTCAATAGCTGCTGCATCTATATTGGCCAAAACACACCGTGACCAGTATATGAAGGAGCTGGCAAAGGAGTATCCTGGTTATGGATGGGAAAAAAACATGGCCTACCCTACAAAAGCACATAGGGAGGCCATTGAAAAGTTAGGCACAACGGAGCATCACCGTCTCTCATTCAGACTCAAAAGCGAACTTTCCGAGCCCGAATAGCACACAAAACATAAATGCAAATGAGACTATAACCTGAGGGCTCACAGATTTGAGGTTTGAAACATCTATCTCTGCAGAGACCAGACTCTCAATCAACAAGGAGTACCCCCCAAAAATGACAAACAATGCAAACCCTGCAAGGGCAAACAACAAAGTAATTACCCATCGTTCCCTTAAGAAACTCCATTTTTTTGAAGGCAACTGGTGTGGCAGGCAGTCCAGAGTTGCAAAAAGCCTGCTTTCGAAACCATTGTCAGGAACACTCTGTTTGTGATCCTGGAAAAAATCTTCTATCCTCTTATCTTTCATAACCACTCTTTTTTAAATGCTCCCCAAGGTTTGCCTTAGCCCTGGAAAGGTGTGATTTTATTGTGTTTTCCTTAATCCCTGTAATCTTGGATATCTCCTTGAGGCTTTTGTCCTCCATATAGAACAGCAATATACATGTTTTTTCTTTTTCCCCAAGCAAACTCAAAGCCATATACAACTCCTGGTTCCTGAACCCGGCATCGGTGTCATCTACCGAAAAGTATTTGGTGTTGTCTATTTCCACCGGCTCTGCCTTGCCACTCCTTCTCATATGGTCGCAAAAACAGTTGTATGCAATCCTGAAAAGCCACGTGGAAAACTTGGATAATCCGCTAAAGGAGCCCAGGTTCATATAGGCCTTGATAAAAGCTTCCTGGGCAATATCATCGCTTAGGGAAGAGTTTCCGGAGCAAAGGTTAAGCAGGAACCTCCTCAAAGGCTCCTGGTTTTCCCTTACCTCTTTTTCGAATTGTGCCCTTGTCACTATTTATCAAATTACTCTTGTATGGTCTCCTTTGCTTTATTCTTTTTATTTATCAGATATGCTGTCAACTGGCCCAACCCAATGAACAGAGGAATAAACCCGAATGCTGCAAATTTCAATTGGTAATCAAAGAACAGGAACAGTGCAATGAACAAGCTGATACCCACACCTATTGTAACCAATGCAGAGGTCAAAGGGTCTTTAGGCTTTTTTTGTTGCTCTTTGAAAAGCTCAGGGGAAATTTCTGCCCCATGTTCAATGGCTTTCATGATTACCTGGTTTTTGGATTTGTCCCTCATGATTTTACTTACAAATACAATAAGTACTATCAAAATTCCGGCTATAAACGGACTGGCAACTGCAATAACATCTTCCATGATTTTAATGTTTTTAGTTTGTTTGTCGGTTAGACGCAACTGCGTTCAAAAAAGTTGCAGCATCCCTCGAAATTTTTTCCAGGTAATGTTCTCCCCTGGCAATAGCCCTCTCTTTACATGGCTGTATTGTTGATATGGAGAACAACCTCTCCACACCCGCCACTTCCAGTTGGTTCCTTGTCAATGTACTCTCGCCGCAAAACACCCACACTCTTTTTTTATGGAACATTGCACGTTGCAACACCCCGTCCAGCAATTTGCCCGAAAGGCTTTGCCCGTCCACACGACCCTCTCCTGTCACAACCAAATTGCAACCCTCCATCTTACCATCCACATCCAACAAATCAAACAACAACCTCCACCCACTTAGTAGTTTGGCATTCAAGTACAATGCAAGGGCATATCCGACCCCTCCTGCAGCACCGGCACCTGGCAAAGAAGATAAATCCTTTCCCGACCATGCTCTTGAAACATCTGCAAAACCGGCAACTCCCTTTTCCAACAACCTGACAATATCCGGAGTTGCCCCTTTTTGAGGCCCATACACATGGCTTGCACCATAAATTCCGGTAAGAGGATTGTTCACATCACAAGCAACCTCAATTTGAAGATCCCTCACATACTGAGGAACCCCGGAATCGTCAACCAACCTTATATTTTGCAAATCGCTCCCCCTTACAAATCCATCATTGGAAACCAAGTTGCCGTCACTGTCCAAAAAACGGAATCCCAAAGCAGAGAGCATGCCGGCGCCGGCATCGTTTGTGGCACTGCCCCCAATGCCCAGCAATATTTTACGGTATCCCTTTTTAGCCACACTGTCAATCACCTTTCCAAACCCATAACTACTTGTTTGCCTGGGATCCCTTTCATTTTTTGGAAGGCTCCACAAACCAGTGGATTTTGCCATTTCGCACAAAACCTTATCTGCTACCCTGAGAACCGGAACCGTTACCGGCCTGCCCAAAGGGTCACAAGTATCTATCATTATGGTTTCATTACCAAAGTGTTCTATTGCATCTATGGTTCCGTCGCCACCATCTGCCAAAGGAATGGCACAAACCTCTGCACCAACCACCTCATCTACGAAAGATTTTGACAATATGGAACATACCTGGCGTGCCGTGAGGCTGCCTTTGAACTTATCTGCTATGATTAGGACTCTGAACATAAATGTGATAGTTTGAAAAATGAGAGAATTATTTATCTTTGTCTAACATCATACAAACCAAGTAAATTTAACAAAAAAATGAAAAAAACTACTCTTTTAGTTTTATTTGCCATAATAGTCTCCTTTTCTCCTGTGAAAGCGGATGAGGGAATGTGGCTGCTTCCTTTGATTGAGAAGCTCAATATTAAAAAGATGAACGATATCGGCTTCAAGCTTACAGCCAAAGATATCTACGATATCAACAACTCCAGCCTAAAAGATGCTGTCGTGCATTTTGGCGGGGGCTGCACAGCCGAAATTATCTCTGCAGAGGGCCTGGTGCTTACCAACCACCATTGCGGTTATGGTGTCATACAAAGGCTAAGTACCGTAGAGAACGATTACCTGCAAAACGGATTCTGGGCTATGAACAGGCAAGAGGAGCTTCCCTCTCCCGGTTTGTCTGTCACATTCCTTGAGAGTTTTACCGATGTTACAAAAGAGATTGAAAAAGCAGTAAGGAAAACCAAATCCCCGGAAGAGAAAGAGAAGGCCATGGAGAGTGCCATAAAAACCTTGACCGACAAAGCCACAAAAGAGAACAAACATATCCGTGCAAGGGTTACTTCTATGTACGGTGGCAACAGCTACTACCTCATTATCACAAAGACCTACACCGATGTACGTTTTGTTGGTGCTCCGCCATCGTCAATCGGTAAATTCGGTGCAGATACAGACAACTGGATGTGGCCACGCCATACAGGTGACTTTTCGCTGTTCAGGGTATACGCAGGTCCGGACAACAATCCTGCAGATTACTCACCAGATAACAAACCATACGTTCCCAAGAAACACCTTACAATATCATTGAAAGGAATAGAGCAGGGTGACCCTGCAATGATAATTAGCTATTCCGGCGATATGGGACCACTGTTCCGGAGCATAGGGTACCAGTTACAGTTTTTACACTCTCATGGCAAATTTGCATAAATTTTTTTAAGTTATTATTCTCTCAGTGATTTTTTTGATTTT
>Ga0334884_1000415_pt1 | contig 79311 bp, 76 predicted proteins | sample GraSluR1_MG_7_FD_207215 | JGI IMG/M metagenome (GOLD analysis project Ga0334884, IMG submission 207215) | Sludge microbial communities from methane-producing bioreactor in Wageningen University, Netherlands - Granular Sludge_12_05 R1 | ecosystem: Engineered > Bioreactor > Anaerobic >... | reverse complement strand
CCCGGTTTTTTTCAGCGATCCGGACCAGCTGTCCAGGTGATCGGTGCCCGCGATCTCCAGGTCCGTGGTGTCTACGGTGTACCAGCCAACCAAATTTTTTTGCACATCCTGCAGCCTATGTCGGAAGGGCGGGGGACTCACACCATGTCCAGGTACTTCTCCCTGTTGTTGAGAAAGTCACGGTAGACCCTGAAATACTCCGTCTCCTCGTACCCGATCTTCTGGATCGGAATCATGTCAAAACTGTAGATCTCTGCATCGGGGTACGCGAGGAGAATCGGTGAGTGCGTGGCGATGAGGAACTGTACATCTCCTGTGGATGTGACCTTCCGGAGCAGGTGCAGGAGCTCGATCTGGGTCGCCGGCGACAGCGCGTTTTCAGGTTCGTCGAGGAGGAAGAGCCCGTCCCTCTGGTACCGGCTGGCAAAAAAAGCCATGTGTGACTGCCCGTGGGACCTGTCCATGAGCGAATCGTTCCCAAAATACGAGAGCGTCCCGGGATCTGCGATTGCCCATTCGTCGAGGACCTCTGCAAAGTAGCGGAACAGTTCGGATGAGAAGAACGATCCCGGCACTCTCTCCCCTGCCCACCCGACATCGATGTACCGGTACAGCTCATCCGCATACCGATTATAATGGCAGCGGTGTCTCTCTTCATCCTTCCAGATATGGATATTGCATTTTTTTGCAATTGCCCGGAGCAGGGTGGATTTTCCTGTCCCGTTCTCCCCGATGAAGAACGTGACGGGGCGGGAGAACCCGATCCGGTCAGTCTTCCAAAAGATCTCCAGGTTGAAGGGATAGTTGCGGTCAGTGGGAAACCGGTCGTGCAGCAGCCGCACCCCGTTGATATGCATTACCAGAGAGGTACTGTTCCATTCCCCGATATATTCCTCCCCATCTAACCCGGCGGGAGGAATCCCCTGACGCACCCTGCCGGGTGAACCTGATACGGGATGCCTGGAGGGAAACTTATCACCGGATCAATGACCCCGGTGACCTGGGCCCCCTCCCTCCGTCTCTTACCTGGTCAGGTCCGGGGGGCACTGCCGACGGCATCCCCGATGGTCTTCCGGAGTTCCGGGTCGCCGAGGGCATGATCGAGCATGGGGTACCTGGCGACCAGGGGGATCGGCTTGAGGACAGCCAGTGGTTTTTTGCCGTCCGGCTCGCCGGTGTAGTCCCCTGAAACCACGGTCATGGTCCCGTCCGGCCATACCGCCACGTTGCCGAATCCCTGCGTGTCCCAGATCTTCCTGATAATATCATCGATATTCATGTTTCACCGTCTGAAGTGTTTGCCTCTGTACAGTTAAAGGGTATCTTTCATGGAATGTCCGGAAAATACCCTTCCGGTTCCCGGATCGGTTCATTGGGATTCGCTGCCAGGCCGGTCATCCTGGTAATTCATTAAATCGGCTCTTCGCTATCATGGATGGATAAGATTGATGAATCCGATACCTGTTGTGCGAGTTTCCCCACCCTTACATACCACATGCGATGCATGCCGCCGCCCGAAAAAATACCGCGAGGCCTCCGCCCTCGACCCGGGGTGACACCTGCGATCACCTTCTGATTCACAGTCAAAATTTGAGCAATTGGGTATGAGTTATGCGAGGACGCCCCGGCGGCGGTTGTGAGTGACTGGATTGGGATCGCGGGTAACCACTTCGTTTCTGTCTACCCGCACAAAACAGCGAGGAGGCATTTAATCTCTCCAAAAGAGAAAATTGGGCAAATATGATGGATTTTATACCAGGAGATATACTTTTTCATCTCACTTTCACCCCGCATGCTCTCCAGCCTTATTGAAGATCGCTGCCGCAGCACTAGGCATGGAGTTCGATCTGCACCCCGCAGTCCCCCTCAGGACCGGAACCTTCTCGGCGGTCATCGCCCCGGATGACGTGGTTCTTGCGGGCTTGAACGACAACCCCGTGCTTCAGAGGTTTCTCTTCCTCTTCATCAGCGGAAACTACTCCCGCCTTCTTGCGGGCATCAACCGCAGATCGGTCAACATCGAGGTGAGGCGGGCCTTCACCGCCTTCCAGCTCCTGACGATTCTCCGGGAGTCCTATCATACCATCATCTTCGTGGAGCATGACCCGTCCCTCTATGACGATGCCCGGGACGTGGTCGATGCCGTTGGCAGGGCACTTCATGACGCCGGCCAGAGCTCGCTCGTGGTCCTGTACTCCCCGAAGCCGGACCAAGCCTTTGACGAGATAGCCCGGTTTGCTCACCGGGTATTCCATATCGGGGCCCAGACCCCGCCTCCCCCTGCCACGCGTACGTACCGGAGGGGAACGGTACGCCGGCGCAGGAATCTTCCTGCAGGGCAGACCACGCTGGAGGGGATCTGATGGGGAGGAGTTTTGAGAGCGTCAGGATGGGTGTCCGTGACCTGGCAGCGCGATGGGAGCGGGCTGCCCGCCGGTTGCCGGAGCCTGACAGGATATACGCCTCCAGGCTGGTGGAGATGGCAAAAAGGCATTCCAGCGAGGCGTTCTATGCCTTCGACGACCCCCTGGAGGCTGCGTTCTTCTCAATAGCCATAGAGCTTCTGAAGGAGGAGAGAGCCGGTGTGGATCATTGATTCAACGTACAGGGACGGGGTTGAGCTCTGGGAGAAGAGCGCATCAGGTGTTCGCCGCGTCACTATTCCCTACCAGCCCACCTTCTACCTCCACCTCCCCGACCCCCATGCCCACTGGGAGCTTCTCGATGCCCTCGGTGCCCGGTACGAGGTGGCGGAGTGCACCTTCCGGACCATATCCGGGGAGCTGGAAGGCTACCGGATCGGAGCCGGGCGTGAGGTCGCCGCAGCCATTGAACGGCAGACCGGGTTTGAGGCCCAGCTCTACAACACAGACCTCCGCCTGGACCAGCGCTACATGGCAGAACAGGGCATCTTCCCGTGCGGGGAGCCAGGAGAGTCCCGTTTCGACCCCGATTTTTCCGTTCCGCTGGACGTCATGGAGATAACGGTTGCAGACAACCCGTCTGCGCAGGGGCGCATCACCGGAATGGAGGTGATCCATGAGCGGTGCGAGAGGCTGGCAGGGAGCGAGCAGGCCATCCTCTCCGACCTCGCCGGCCTCGTCGCGGACTGTGACCCGGACGTCATCCTCTTTCCCTTATCAGACGTATGGATCCCCCGGATACTCTCACGAGCCCGCCGATATGGAATAGAGACCTGTATCAGCCGTACAGGCCGGTTCCGGCGAATGGAGGGCCGGTCCTACCAGAGCTACGGGAGAGTGGAATACCGGTGCGGGTCACTCATCCCCGAGGGGCGTGTGCTGATCGACACCCGGCAGAGCTTCAACTACCGCGAGAGCGACCTTTCGGGGATCATCCTCGCCTCCCGCCTCTCCTGTCTCTCTCCAAACCTTGCTGCCCGGTTCACAGCAGGGACCCTCATCTCCGCCTACGAGGTCTATGAGGCACTCAGGCAGGGCGTCGCCGTTCCCTACCGCAAGAGTGACCCCGAGGGTGTGAGGCGCTTTTCCGAACTGAAGGCCGCCGACCGGGGGGGCATGATGTTCCAGCCTCGCCCCGGCCTCTACGAGAGGGTCCACGAGATCGATTTCACTTCGCTCTACCCCTCCATCATCGTCAGGTACAACCTCTCCCCAGAGACCCTGCATAACCCGGAGAGAGAGGGATTTCTCCCGGCGGTGCTGGACCCCCTGCTGGCGCTCCGGAAAGAGACCAAGCAGAGAAAGACGACTGACCCCCGCTATGCAGGCATAGACTCGCTGCTCAAGTGGATGCTTGTCACCTGTTTTGGCTACACGGGATACCGGAACGCCAGGTTCGGGAGGATAGAGGTTCACGAGCAGATCACCTGTCATGCCCGTGACATCCTGCTTGCCACCCGCGACATCGCCGAGGGGATGGGTTTTGAGGTGCTGCACGGAATCGTGGACTGCCTCTGGATCAGGGGACTCCGGTCTCCTGGCTCCCTGAAACAGCGTGTCGAGCAGGAGACCGGGCTGCATACCACTCTCGATACCTACGACTGGATCGTCTTCCTTCCCATGCCTGACGGCTTTGGCGCATACAACAGGTATTTCGGAAGGCTTGAAGACGGCGCCATGAAGATACGGGGGATTGCAGCCAGGAGGAGGGACTCTCCCGCCTGCGTCAGGTCCATGCAGAACGCCATCCTCGAACTGGTGAAGGGTGCCCGCACCCGCCGCGATCTCGAGGAGATGGAGGACGGGGCGCACCTGCTGTACCGTGAGGCAAAAGAGAGGATCTCTACCGCGGAACCGGCAGAGATGGTGATCCGCCGCCGGATAAGCCGGCTCTCGTATTCCCGGAGATGCCCCGAGGCCTCGGCCGTGGAAGCCTGCAGACGGGCAGGAATCGAGCCGTCCCCGGGCATGGAGATCGCGTACGTGGTCACCGACTCGCGCACGTGGGAGGTGGAACTGGACTGGCTGGCAGTCTCCTGTGACACGACCTATTACGCAAAACTCCTTGAGAAGGCCTGGAATGAGATGCGGTTCGTCTTTGAAGAGGCCCGGGAAGGGACGCCCTCCTCATCCTGAGGCGGCGGTGCCCCATGAGAACGAGGAGACCACGTCTCCTTCGCTGTCGGAGAGGTCAAGCCTGCCCCCCTGGTTTCCAAGGGCCGGCGAGGAGAGATCCCGGAAGAGGTCGGTTCCGGAATCCGTTCCGCTTCCCGTGTGGATCACGACCTCCCCTCCCTGTGCGAGCAGGAACGGGCCGAAGACAAATGGGATCTGCGTGGGCCCGGAGAGCGTCCATCCGGAGAGTTCCTGCTCACCTGGGCCTGCGTTGGCAATAACGAGATATTCGTCGTTTACGTTCTCCCGGTCATCGCCAGCTGCATTGTAGTGGACCGATGCGATGAATACGCCGCTTGTTGGCGTATCTATGGGAACGGAGGTGACAGAAACCAGGAGATCGCCGTCAGGGTTCCAGAGGCCGGCCCCACACGTCTTTGCGGCCTTCTCCACTGCAAGGTAGTCGGCTTTGCGGGCGAAATCCTCTGCTGTGTAGACCCTTGCCATCCCGTTTTCGATCAGCAGTCTGCCAAGATCGCGGCCGTCCTGCAGGATTACATATGCAAGCAGGCGGTCGTATCGGTCACGGATTCCTGCCTGGCGGTCGAATTGAAGTTTTATGTGTGCACCGTCCAGGGTATCGGACGTATACTGCCTGGCTCTCTCCCCCCAGAGGGCAAGATGCGAGGGATCGTCGATGCCCGGGTATTCCCCGGGTACGTTGGCGGAAAGATCGGTCTCGGGACAGTCCACCCCGAGTACCCGCACCCTCTCTTCGTTCCCCCCCGAAAACTTCACGGCGATGGTATCCCCGTCTGCTACGCGTATCACCCGGGCATCATAGCTCCCGCCCGGTTCAAACCCGGAACTATCAGGTGCGAGGCCGGTATCGCTGCATCCGGCAAAAACGAGGAGTGCAGCGAGGAAAAAAACCAGTGTGGCTGATATTCTGATATTCGAGGCGTTCATAGTAGATTCTTGTCCCTGTTGCCTATAATTATTGGGAAGCGATGGTCCCGTCTTGGTAACTTTCATCACCGCATCGTCACAATGTCATTACATGGTGGATGAAGATGTCAAAAGAGGGGAATAGTCCCGGAGATATATACAAGGAAGCCCTCGAGCTTCATGCGGCGCACCGGGGAAAGATCGAGATCCGCTCCAAGGTGCCCCTGGAGACAAGGCGCGACCTTTCACGGGCTTACACTCCTGGTGTTGCCGAGGTCTGCAGAGCCATTCACAGGAACCGGGATATGGCCTATAAATATACCCTGAAAGGAAACACCATTGCAATAATCTCCGATGGGTCCGCGGTCCTCGGGCTTGGCAACATAGGGGGGTATGCTGCTATTCCCGTGATGGAGGGGAAGGCAATCCTCTTCAAAAAATTTGCAGGAATCGATGCATTCCCCATCTGTTTCGAGAGTTATCACACCGATTTTGTAGACGAGGTGAAGAATATCGCCCCTGTATTCGGGGGAATCAATCTCGAGGACATCGCGGCGCCAAAGTGTTTCGAAGTGGAAGAGGCGCTCCAGGATATCGGCATACCGGTGATGCATGATGACCAGCACGGCACGGCGATCACGGTGCTTGCGGCACTTCTCAATGCGTGCAGGGCTACAGGGAAGAACTTCGAGGACTTAAACATCGTGGTCTGTGGTGCTGGTGCGGCAGGGTACGCGATTGTACGCCTCCTCCGGTGTATCGGGTACAATCCGGATTTCTGCCAGAGTGTCAGGGATATCATCGTCTGCGATACCCAGGGGATCATCCACAGGGAACGGAAGGGCCTGTATGCCAACAAGTACAAGTTCATCGTCGCCGACGAGACGAACCGGAGTGGCAGGCAGGGGACACTTGCCGATGCCCTGGAAGGAGCGGACGCCTTCATCGGCGTATCAACCGGCGGACTGGTGACTCCGGAGATGGTCCGGACAATGAACGACGACCCGATCGTGTTTGGAATGGCCAATCCCGTCCCCGAGATCATGCCTGACCTGGCGAAGGCGGGTGGGGCGGCAGTGGTCGGGACAGGGAGGAGCGACTATCCCAACCAGATAAACAACGCCCTCGCGTTCCCCGGGGTGTTCCGTGGCGCACTTGATGCCTTTGCCACCCGGATCACGGACGAGATGAAGGTGGCTGCGGCCCATGCGCTCGCCGGGTATGTGCCACGCCCGCACAGGGACCACGTGCTGCCGACGGTCCTCGACAGGGAGGTTACCCGCGCAATTGCGCGGGCGGTGAAGGACGCTGCGTTCGAATCAGGATGCGGAAGGGAGATCGGGTAGGGCGGCACCATCCCGGAGGCGGGGTCTTTTCCGCGGTCCCGTGATCGCCAGTGAAAGAGACCTCATCCTGCCCCGGTTGGTGGCAGTGCCCGGATGAAGATGCCACCTGCCCCGGATCGATTCAGTTGTCTGATTTCAGGGAGCCGGCTTTCGGCGAAGCTTTGCCAGGTCTGACAGGTACTTCTCTCTCCGGGCCGTGTATGCCTCTCCCCCCCTCCCGAAGGCTACGTATTCGACAACTCTCCAGCCTTCCTCAACAAGCCGTGTCTTCGTCCTGTCGGAGAGGCCCATCAGGAACCCGAACCGTAACAATTCTTTTCTCTCCTCCATGCGCCTGCATATCCACCTGATGAGCCCGGGATCATGGGTCCCGACGTCAAACGGCTTCCCGATCGCTTCCGCCGTGATAAAAAGAGCCTTGAAGCGGTCTTCTATCTCTTCAAAATCGTCCGTGTCACCAAGATACGCTCCCTTCACGATCCGTGGAGCTACGTCCATGGCGAGGAGCCGTGAGAGGTCATCTCCGGTGCGGTCCAGGTAGGCCTGCAGCGCGAGTGTGACCCTGTACCCTTCTGCTGCACACCGGGCTGCCGCCGAGAGAGAGGCCTCCACGAGACCCTTCCCTTCCATGTCAATCTCGAACCCGATCCCCTTCCGGTTCGCCAGGGATGCCAGGTCGCAGATCATCTCCAGGCAGAGCTCCCGGTCAAAGATCGCACCAAGGGATGTCGATTTTATCGATATATTCGCGTCAAGACCGAGATCGTGTATACCTTCGGCAAGATTTCGGTATTGTCCGGCCATGGCGAGTACGGGCGCCCTGGACGTGGCATATTCACCGAGTGCATGCAATGTACAGGATATTCCCTCACCGTTGCGAACACCAGCCCATTCGAGCGCCCGGTCCATGTCCGGAAGTGACCACTGTTTTGCCGATACCATCAGATCTCATCTTGGCAGATACAGGCAAAAAGGATTTGCCCGGGATTCATTCCTGGCTTGACCGTATTTTACCCGACAATTGCAGGGAACACGGAGTGGTCACGGCAAAAAAGGCCATTGCAGGGTGGTCTTTCAGAATCGATCGTGCTCCTGACCAGGGACCGGTCCCGGCCAGGAGAAGGGAACAGGAGCCCTGTGCTCGCCTGTCCCCAGGGTCTTATCCAGGCAGAAGGTCCGGCCGGGTGTGGCATCCCGATCAATCAGGGAGCGTTCCCGAAGATATGCATGGATCGGTGGCGTGAATCCTTCGGTTCTTCAACCCGAAAACCATGATCCCGATAACTCAGCCTCTGTCGACTCCCGAGTGGTCCTTTCTCTCCGCGTCATAGTACCAGTTTTTGAGCATGCGGGCGACCTTCTCTTCTAGTTCCGGTGTGCGTTCCATTCGTGCCTTCTCGCCCTCCTCGATGGGGCAGTGTTCCCACAGTTTCAGCAGCACGGTGATCTCGTCGTCCTTCCTCCTGATAATCTCGGATAATTCCTCGTTCTTCAGGTGCAGGCTCTCAAGTTCAAGTTTCAGGTCCTGCTGGCTCTTTTTCCTGCTTGTCTTTGCAGCGATGTACACCCTCAGGGCGTCGTTTACGAACTCGTCAGGAGATGAACTCCCTTCCTTTTCCATCAGCTGGATGATGGCCTCCCACAATGCCGGGTCTATGGTGACACAGACTATTCCCTCTGCCATTGCAGAAAGTAGGCATGGATGGCACATCATGATTTCTCTCTCCTTTCATCTCCTTCTGGAGCGAAGCTATCTGTGTTGTGTCCGGATCAAGGGGATTTTACCACGAATAAGAGCGGGAATGCACATTCTTCACTTTCTCTCCTAAAAAGACGAAGGAACGGGAGATGCGCATGCATCGGCAATACCCATCTCCCGGAAAAAGGGTCCATTGGTATGATATCGATATCCCGGTCAGGCCACGCAGTACTGCCCCGGGACCGTTTCAACGAGTGCTGTCAGTTCACATATTGATCTTGTGGAGAAAGAAGACACCGATGCAGATAGCAGCGATCGACAGGGCCATGAACAGCATGTCCATCCCACTGGTCAGGTTCATGGCCAGGACCCGCTGGAAGAAGCTTACGATCAAGACCATGATTATGACCTTGATGATCTTGTTCTTGAGGTCGTCTAAGTTGGTAATCTCCAGGATATTGTGGAATACGTTGCCTGCTCGGGCGATATCGATCTTTGATATGAAGAGTTCGTATATGCCGAACGAGAAGATCAGGAGAACCATCCCGATCAGGTAGAAGTCGATAGCCCCTATTATCCCGATGAGGATATCGGTATGTTCAACATGAATGTGGGTCAGGTCAACAGACTGGGCGAGAGTGTTGACAATCTCAAGAGAACCGGTGATGAAGAGTATAATCGAGCTGAATGTGCCGAAAGCCACTGCAAGAAGGACGATCAGGCGGGAGTTCCAGAGCGCTCGTTCGAACGCGTGCTCGACTATATGCTGTTCTTCCCTGCTTTTGTAAGCTGTATCAGGTTTGGAAGGAACCATTCCTCACAGCTTGGTTTTTTGGACATAAAAAACACGTATATCCTGGCCTAAAAGAGTATCCTTACTTATTCAATATCGGCATGTAATTCCCAAAAATTGGGTCCGCTACCCGGTGCGGAAAAGATTGCCAAAAATTCTCCCGGTGGCTGCAACGCCACTACGCTCACTCATGTGATGCCTGGCAGACGCCCGAAAAGGGCATGGCTGGGGCGGTGAGAATGACCTCACCTGCAGCACCTATTCATTCTTTCCATGCAAGACAGCGAGCATGCAAAAAAGGCCGTTTCATCTCTCCTAGATCAGTGCACTCTCCTGTTCGGAATCCCTGCAGAAGAGGCAGGAAGTCCGGGTCTTTGCGATGGTCCCGCGGATCTCGTCGAAGTCCGGATCGGGAGGCAGGCTGAAGATCTCCAGGTCTGCCGGAGATGCCGCACCGAGCGCCTCCTGAAAGGTCATACTCCTGACTGCGATATCCCTGGCCGGGATTCGGGCCTGCTCAACAAGCTTTTCCAGGTTTTTCCGCACTTCCGCCACACGGTCCGGATCCGCCACCGGCGCAACGATCCTGATCGTGGCTTCCCAGTTGATGGCCAGTTTGTAGGCGGTAAGGATGGCGAGGTCGCAGTTCGGGAGATTGAGTCCATCCGTCTGTTCCAGGCATTGTCCGGCAATCCAGAGATTGATCTTTCGTCTCCGCCCGAGACCTGCTGTTCTGTGGGGGGCATAGAGGATGACTGCCATCTGGTTCCCGGCGGCCTTTGCTATGATCTGCCTGAGATCATCTTCCCACCGTGGATCTTCGGGGAGTCTCAGGAATACGATGTTTGGAGGGAAGAACGAGTCTTTTAAGGCCTGGATGCTGGATACCACGCCATCTGCATAGGTATCTGTATCGATAACCGTCCACTTGGTATAGATCCCGTCTTCTTCGAACTCCCCGGATAGTGCCGGTAGCCTGGACTCAAGATGCATGCGATTGTCTTCGATGTTGATCCCGAGTATGCGGACCGACCCGCTCGGATAGGTTATGTCGCGGACAAATTCCGACATCCCCCGGAGCTCTGCCGGTCCAAGGAGAGGGATGAGGAGGTTTGGCTTCCAGGCCTTCTCCTGTGCACGGGGAAGTGCCATTGACTTCTTGGCTGCCCATTCTGACAGGGCCACGAAAAGACTGCTCCGGACATCACCATAGGGCACCGGTCCGGTCAGTCGGCGATACATGAGAAAATAGTAGAGTAAAGCGACAAAGAAGAGTGCGACGAGGCTGAATATGGGATTGATCACAAACATGGCGAAGATGCACCCGATGGTCCCGATCACCGGGACGGACCGCGGGATCCGCAGCACCGGCCTGAAACTGACGAGCTGGAGGTTCTGCTCGATAAGGATGACGATGTTGATCATGCCGTAGGTGATCAGGAAGAACATGGTGATGAGCGGTGCTATGATGTTCAAATCCCGAAGCATGAGCGCGGCGGCAACCGCACCCCCTGTCACCAGGATCGCATTGCGGGGTATGCCTGTTGAGGTTCGTTCCGCAAACCACGCGTTTCGGGGCATGATACCGTGTTCACCCATGGCCTGGAGGATACGTGAGGCGCCTACAAGCGAATTTAATGCAGAGGAGAAGGTGGCGGCGAGGAGCCCGGCAAGAACCGCAGAATTCCAGCGTGAACCTGATAAGAGGAAGTCGTAGTTCCCGACGAGATCGGACGGTGGGGCGGATGCGGCAAGCCACCAGGCGAGTGCGATGTATATGGCCATCCCTGCAGCTATGGCAAGCAGCGTGCCGACAGGGATGGCCCGCCTGGGGTTCTTTAACTCTCCTGACATGTTTGCCCCTGCCATAATCCCTGTTGCAGCAGGAAAGAATACTGCGAAGACTGTCCAGAAGGATATGCCAGGGGGGGATGCAACGAATTCGTATGCCGGAGGTGCGGGCGGGAAGGCAGCGAAGATGGAGACGAGTGACCCGATCAATACTGCAAGGATCAGGTACTGTATTTTGAATGTCACGCTGGTGCTGATGAAGACTATTGCGAAGAGTATGGCGAATATGGAAAAGTCGATAAGAAGGGGTGAAAGACCGGGATAGAGGAACAAGAGCCCGGCCCGGAAACCGAAGACGTAGAGTGCCACTGACAAGGCAAGCGAGAGGTAGAGCGGGACTCCGATACTCCCTCCTATCTCCAGTCCCATCGACCGTGATATGATCGAATATGCCCCACCCGGCCCGATGCGGATATTGCTGATGATCGAGGACATCGAGAGGGCTGTGGTGGTTGTGATGGCAAAAGCGATGAGGATGATCGTCCATGCCCCGAGCAGCCCGGTAATCCCGACGACCCAGCCAAGACGCAGATACATTATCACGCCGAGGATGGTAAGGAGGGTGGGTACGAAGACTCCCTTGACCATACCAAACTTGATAATCTCGTCGCCGGACTGATCAGAAGACGCCATGGTCCTGTCTCATCCTTTATACTCCGAAACAGGATAAAAGAGTTATGAACAGACGTCCAGTGAACGAAAACGCATGGATCCCGGGGATGAAAACCCCGGTCATCCCGGTTAACGCCGGTTATGTGTATAGCCCGGTACAGGAAAGTGCCTCACATCAGAAAAGCAGTTCTATCAGTCACCGGCTGCATATGGACAGAACCAGAAGCTGGTGACAGGTACGAACCATCCTGCCTGCGGGAATAAAAATGTTATTACTATGCAGCCTGCTGTACCTATTACAGGATTGTCGTAATTATGATACCAGGAGTGTGCACAGGGAAGTCGGGGGCGCCTGACCGGGAGATATGCCTGGTGGAGGCTCTCCCATGAACTTTTGCGAGGCATGGCAGGGAAGGCGGGGTCTCTGGAATTGCGCGATATTCATATCGACAATTGTTGTCCTGTCCATGAATTGTGCAGGCCTCATGGTGGGTATCACGACGGTTTTTCCTCACCTGATATACGTCCCGGTGGTGATCGCGGCATACCGGTACCCGAAAAGAGGGCTCCTGTTTGCCGTAGTGGTGGGCGCGTTCTATCTCCTGATGTCATATGCATTCGCCGCGGGTTCGATGGCTCTGATCATAGAATCCCTGGTCCGTGCATCCGTTATCGTCATCATAGGGTGGCTTATCGCGGTTCTCTCGGCACGGCTTCGTGACCAGGAAAGACTCTACCGAGGTGTATTCGACAACTCGGAGGCGGGAAGTCTTCTCATCAGGCGGGAAGGATCGGCAAGGATCGTCGAGGATGCAAACGAGAGGGCAGCCACGCTCCTCGACAGGAGACAGGAAGACCTGGAGGGCAGACCCCTCTCGCTCTTCTGGACGGAGGAAGGCGAAACTGCGATCTTCTCTCTCCTTGAAAGTGACGGTCGCGTGAACGCCGGCGAGACTGTCTTTTACCCGGCCGACGGGGGAGAGATGATCGTCCTCGTCTCCCTGGCCCCTCTCCCGCAGGGCAGGAGCATCCTCTCCTTCGTGAATATCACCGGGAGGGTGAATGCCGAGAAGGCGCTCAAGACCGCAAACGACAAGCTCAGCCTGCTCTCACGTATCGCCAACGATCACCTGCACAGGACGGTGAACGAGATAATCGAGACTGCCGATGCTGCAGAGGCAGGGGTGGCCGCAGGAGGAACCGATGGACATGTCCTTGAAAAGATCAGGAGGCTGGCATGGGGCCTGGCCCGGCAGCTCTTCCTCGCAGAGTCGTACCAGGACCTCGGGGCGGTTCCTCCCGCCTGGATACCCGTGCAAAGGGTTCTCTCCACGCAGGGGATCCCGGGCGGAACAGGGGCCGTATCGCACCGTTTCTGGGCTGAACGCCTCGAAATCTATGCCGATCCCCTCTTTGAGAAGGTCCTGGGCCACCTTGTGGAGAACTCCATCCGCCACGGGGGGGATGTAGAGAAGATCGTGGTGACCTACCGGGAGACCGATGAGGGCCTGGATCTGTTCGTCGAGGATGACGGTGTCGGGATTCCCGATGAGATGAAAGACCAGGTATTCGAGTATGATTCGGGAAAACATGCCGGCCTCGGACTTTTCATCTGTCGCCAGATCGTTGGGGTGACCGGGATGACGCTTGTCGAGGACGGCACGCATGGGCAGGGAGCCCGGTTCGTGATCCATGTGCCGGAAGGAAACTACAGGATAGAAGGCAGGGACGCGGACGCCCCCGCCTTTCCGGTACCGGAAGATCCCGGTGTACTGTCCGGAAGAGGAGTGGCCCACAAGTCCGGAGCGGTTGTGAGGGAACTGGTATCGGCCGAGTTTCCGGTTGCCAACACGCTCTGGATCGATTATCACGAAACGAAGGGCGATCCCGCAACCGACCGCATCTTTGCCGCCTTTGCCGGAGGCGAAGCAGTCTCGGTTGCCCGGTGCAGGCGCCACACTGGCGGCTGCGAGGTGGACGGAGTGTTCACCCCTGAACGTCACAGGGGCCACGGGTATGCCGATGCTGCAGTATGGGGTCTCGTCGAGGCGTGCGGGCATACTACGCTCTACATGCATTCGGTTCTGAACCTGACCGGTTTCTATGCACGATACGGGTTTGTGGAGATCAAAGAGGGGGACCTTCCGCCCAGTATCAGGGAGAGGTTTGCCTGGGCCCAGGGAGCGATGGAGGGAGCCAACGTCTGCCCGATGAAGAGGGACGCAGACACCTGATGAAACCGATCCATGCCGGCCTTTGAGTCTTTATACCTGTAATATCTTTCATTGGAGGCCGGGATGACCCTCCCGGCACAATCCCGCCTCTCCCTCATCCCTGGAAACAACCTCTCTGCCGGGATTCAACTGTGGACGGGCCGCCTCCTCCGACGCTTCTGTTTTTCAGTGCAAAAAAGACGTATCCCGTCCCCGCAATATACATGATGCAGCCGGACACAGCTTGTGTTACAGACCAGCGGACGAAAGCAGAGGAGGAATTTTTTCAGTGCCTGGATGGAGCGAATTGTTGCGGGGCATTCTCGATATTTGTGGAGATGGGCAGATCCACGTCGATTTAAGGCTGTTTCGCGCGAACGTGAATGCCTACCTCGTCAGATCGATCGACGGTACCGCGCTCCAGTTCAGCTTCCCCCTGCTGATCCCCGACCCCCCGGTTCCGACGCCGGATCTTCCACCCGAAGGGGCTGACGGGGCGGTCCTTGTCCATATCGAGCATATCAAGTCGCGGGCACGCGAATTTCCCGGTCTTCGGGCGATAGGTGGACTGGATACGCAGCTCTCGGCACACCATGCCGCAGCACTTGAACCGGTGACCTTCATCCATACACCGGGGATGATGGGCCACTCACTCTGGAAGGCCGACTCAAACAACTTTCTCGATCATGACGGCCTGCATCTCGTCGTTCGGGGTGCGATACCATATCCCGGTCCGCCGGTTGGTACGACCCGACGCACTGTCGTCCGCCATTTTACCGGTCTGTTCGATGACCTTTCTGATACAGTGCAGAAGGCACCGGTCCCACGGATGGCCGAGGCGCAGGTCCTGTCTGCCGACCAGAAGTTCCTCCGGCAGCGGCTGCCGGAGATGGGTCTCGTCTGCTTTGTCGGTGACGGCTCACTGGTCGCGCGGAGGCTTACCCGTTTCAGGCCTTATTTCCGGCTCGCAGGCCCGAAGGAAGGCTTGCACGTCCCGTTCAACTGCCCGGTGGAGGCGATGCCGGCCGAGATCGAGTTGCCCTGCAGCAACGAGACGATAACCGGTCTTGGTATCCGGAGAGGTGAAGTCATTGCCATCACCGGGTCGAACGCTGAAGGGAAAACGACAATTCTCGAGGGCATCATCGCCGGGGAGGACGATCATGCTCCGGGAGACGGCAGACAACACATCGTGACGGTTCCGGGTGCCGTGTCTGCAGAAGCAGGTTCGGGGGAGATGAGGGCCGACGATATCAGCCTCTTCTTTTCAAGTCTCCCTCCCGGTATCGCCGGTACGCCGAAGCAGGTCTACGGTAACGGGAGCGCCTCCATGGTCATGGCGGCACAGATACAGCGTGCTGTCAGCCGGAGATCCCCCCTTCTCCTGATCGACGAGGATCGCTCGGCATCAAACCTGCTCGTTCCGTGCAGCACTCAGCATGCCGGGGTGATCCCCCTCTCCACGATAATCAGGGAGAACCGGGAGTGCCTCGGTGGGATGGCGATCATCGTTGCAGCAGGAACGATGGACTTTCTCACCGCCCACGCCGACCGGATCTTCTCCCTCGAGGGTCACGATGTGTGCTTCATTGATCGTGCACGGTTCCGAGCCGGGTTAAAAGACCATCTTCGCCACATGAAAGACGCCCTTGAAGAGCCCGAATTCCAGGAATAATTCTGATATGCCCCGGAAAGTCTTCACCTGGTTCCGGTCATGCTGAAATTTTTCTCCTCCCACGGTCTTTTGGGAGTTCGCTTCTCCCGGATTTATCATGATTAATTATTTATAATTATACGACCTACAGATAACACAGATGTACCAATTCCAGATGCCAGGATCTGTTCATTGCGTACAGCAGCATGCTGCTTCAGCTAAGCGGCAGCAATTTTTAGTATTTTGATGAAGTGGTCATGCTGCATGAATTGCGGCAGAGGCCGATTATCGATTTCTGGGAAAACAATTGGGGTATTGATATCATGGCAATGAGTTTGGAAGGGTCGGCCGGTCAATGGTACAGCTCAGTTCCGGCCACGGACGAGATCTATCAGGTCATCAAGCAGGCAATGGAGGGAAAAGATCCAAAAGAGAGGACCAGGGCGGTGATTGCCCTTGGAGATAGTGGAGACCCGAGGGCGGTACGCCCGCTCGTATTGTGCTGCAGCGACAAGAACCCCGTGATCCGGAGACATGCGGTAGTCGGGCTCGGGAGACTGAGAAGTGCCCGGGCGGTGGATGCCCTGATAGAACGTCTGGGCGATCAGGCAGAGGACCAATCCACCAGGATCCATGCAGCGTCGGCCCTGGCTGTGATCGGGAGTTACAGCGCAATTGAAGGTTTACACGAACGATACTCGGACCCGGCCGAGGACCCGGGGATCAGGGCCCGTATTGGAAAAGTCCTCCAGGAGAAGCACTGATTCGTACACGATCGAGTCAAGGGTAGCTGCAACACTCTTATCTTTCTGCATTGCCTCATCTAAACCGGAGACGATCATGTCTGGGATACTTGAGCTGGCACTGGTGCCGGTTGAAAAACCGGATGATGTTAACCTCATCCTGGGACAATCCCATTTCATCAAGACGGTGGAGGACCTGTACGAGGCCATGGTCTCGTCCGTGCCGGAAGCGAAGTTTGGAATAGCGTTTTGTGAAGCATCATCCGAGTGTCTTGTCCGGCTTGAAGGAAATGACCAGGACCTGATGGAATCTGCAGGGAAGAACGCATTGAGCATAGGGGCCGGACATTCATTTCTCATCTTCATGAGGGACTGTTATCCCATCAATGTCCTGAATGCGATCAAGAGCGTGCAGGAGGTCTGCACTATCTTTTGCGCAACAGCAAACCCCGTCGAGGTCGTTGTTGCAGTCTCGTCCCTCGGGCGGGGTATCATTGGGGTCATAGACGGATCACCACCCGGTGGCATAGAAAAACCCGCCGATGCAAGGGAACGGATAGAGATACTCCGAAGATTTGGATACAAGCGGGGATGAAGAGGATCTCCAAGGCCCGTTTCACTGTTCCAGCGTGACTGTCAGGTTTGCGGTGTCCAGGATTTCACTGTCTTTTTCAAGGGTTACGAGGATATCATAGTCACCAGGGAGTATGCCGGCGCATGACGAGCAGTGCGGAAGTGCATAATCATAGAAGAAGGTGTTTGGCCCCCACGAGAGGTTTACGGGGATATCGTGGGTAAGATGGGCTTTCCCTCTCCTGTCCTCTATCCCTTCCAGTCGGATCGTGGTATTGTCCATCTGCCCTGACGCACTGAGTGATACCGTGATGGTCATGATATCACCCGAGTGGTACAGGTTCCTGTCCGTCGTGGCAGATGTGATCTCGGCAGAAGGTGATCCAAAAAAGAAGAGGTACACGATGATTGCCACTATGGCTATGATAATGAAAGAGACGGCGCCGATGAGGATTTCCCTACGCATAAAAAGATTTACGGGGATTCGGTATTAAAAGTATGTACGGTTTTGTCCTTCGTGGGCGAGAAGCGGCCAGGAATATGGCGGCTCTCACCATGAAACTGTGCCCTTCATTACTGGTAAATACCTTCACCGCGAGAGTGTGATCATGCAGGACAAAGTCCCGTTGCCTGAACTGCAGGGCCGCATGACCCGGTTTTTAGCCCGGATGGATGAAAGTCATGACGACTGGCAGATGGCCGCAATTTTTGGGAGGCTGAACCAGTATTATTTCTGCGGGACGATGCAGGACGGGGTGCTCCTGGTCCCGCGTGACAGCGAACCCGTTTTGTGGGTGCGCCGGAGCATCGAGCGGGCAGTGCAGGAATCGGAGTTTCCAAAAATCAGGCCGATGAGCAGTTTTCGTGATATTGCACAAGAACTGGGTTCATTTCCGGGTACACTTTTTTTGGAAAAGGAGACAGTCCCCCTCGCAGTGCTCGAAAGGTTCAGGAAACATCTTCCTCTCCGGGAAATACGTCCGCTCGATGCCGATGTTGCGGCTGTCAGATCAGTGAAGAGCGCGTATGAGATGAGGCTTCTTGTGCAGGCGGGGGACATCCATAGAAGGGTGCTGGAAGACCGTGTGCCCGGCATGCTAAAAGAGGGGATGAGCGAGGCCGAATTCGCCTGCGAGCTCTTTTCTGAAATGGTCCGGCAAGGTCACCAGGGGATTGTCAGGTTCGGGATGTTTGGCGTTGAGATTGTCGGGGGGCATCTCGGTTTTGGTGAGAACTCGATATGCCCCACCGCCTTCGACGGTGCCAGCGGCATACGCGGGCTCGGCCCTGCCGCGCCTGTTCTCGGGAGCAGGGAGAGGCGGCTGTCAGCAGGCGATCTGGTCTACATCGACAATGCCTGTGGTGTCGGCGGGTATCAGACCGACAAGACGATGACCTACATGTTTAAAAAACCGCTGCCAGAGGATGTAATCAGGATCCATGAAGAGTGCGTGGAGATCCAGCACCAGGCAGCATCGCTCCTGCAGCCGGGTATCTCCCCGGGAGAGATCTATCATACAATAATGGAGGATTTAAGCCCGGGATTCAGGGAGAAATTCATGGGTTTCGGGAACCACAGGGTGAAGTTCATCGGCCACGGAGTCGGTCTTTTCGTCGATGAGCCACCGGTGATCGCGGCGGGATTCGACGAGCCCCTGCAGGAGGGCATGGTCATTGCACTCGAGCCGAAGTGTGGAATCCCGGGGGTAGGAATGGTCGGCATCGAGAACACGTTTGCTGTCACTCCCGGCGGCGGCAGGAGCCTTACGGGAAAGAGTCCGGGCCTGGTACCGGTCTTTTGAATAACCCTACTTTTCCCCTGAAAATAGTGTATTGCTCCTGGCAATCTTTGCTATCTGCCTCTTCCACGTCTCTGTTGTCAGGAAACTCTCATCCAGATCCCGGACCATCGCCCCGAACTTCTTCATGGGGATCGCGATCGTGAGCACGTCGACCGGGACGCAGGGACGTGCCGAGGGATCGAACATTCCAAGTACTGCCCGCGGGTGGTCGTTTTGCGCCTCGAGCCGCGGATAATGGATTATCGAGGAGCAACCCGATCCGAAGGGGCAGATAACCCCGTCAGGGTCTCCCCGGTCGTAATTTGCGAGGGTGAAGAGCGCGGTGAGCACCTCGGGGCGTGCAAAGAAGATGACCACGTCAGGGTTGTCGGATTCTGTCAGCGTATCCCACCGCTTGAAAGTATAGCACTGTTCGCCGGCAGGAATGGCTGTACAGCAGCTGTCATATTCGTCGGTCAGCCCGGGGGTCTTCTTGTAGCGTTCACCCTCGACGAAGCCCGGTTTCCCGCTTGAGAGAAAATAACGGAAATTCTCGTTTCGTTTGGTCTCGTAACCCAGGTAGTAGCGTGCACCGCTGCAGGAGAGCGACGTTTCGTCGAATACTGCGGATTTACCGTGTCTGACCCGTGCAAGGTCACAGATAAAGCATCTCCATCTCGTCGGCGCAGGAATCTTCTCCGCTTCAGCATCGGCCTCCCCGAGCTCGAACGTGATCGGCAGTTCCGCTCCCGGGCAGAAGGTCTCCCAGAGACTGGTGAAACGGTCGCGGGTTTTTGTGTCCATGCATCACCTGTACCGGGGAATGCTAAATAGGGAATGGCTGCCGGACCTGCTAATACCCGGTCGCGTAGTAATACCCGTTTTCCTCCCGTATAAGGACTGGTGCCTGGAAAAGGCCGGAGATGAAATCGTCTGTCAGGACCTCCCTTTTTGGGCCGTCTTTCCAGAATCTTGCCTCCTTCATCAGGATGACACGGGATATCTCGGGAATTATGTCATGCAGGTTGTGCGTCACCATGATGATCCCAGTCCCTGAACGGGCGACTTTTCGAAGGATTGCCCTGAAGGTGTGCAGCGCATGGAGATCAAGGCTGGTTGTCGGCTCGTCGAGGATGAGTGTCTTTGGGTCGTGCACCAGTGCTCTCCCGATGAGGAACCGCCGTGCCTCGCCCGACGACAGCGAATCCATCTTTCTCTCCTGCAGGTCTTCGATCTCGAGGAATGCGAGGATCCTGTCGGTTCTCTTCTCCATCTCTGGGGTGATATCCCGGTTGTAAAGCCCTATACTGCTGAAATAGCCTGAAAGGACGACATCCCTGCCTGACAGGTCACGACAGAACGTGTACTGGAGTGCTGGCGAGACGATTCCAAAAAGCGATCGCATCTCAAAGACGTCGCACCGCTCCCTGCCGCGGATCCTGAAGGAGACATCGTCACCGGCGAGCGGGTAGTACTCACGGGTTATTGCCCTGATAAACGAGGATTTTCCGGCGCCGTTCGGTCCGAGTATTGCCACGTTCTCATCTTCCCGGATGGTGACAGATACCGAGTCAAGGAGTTTTTTTTCGCCCCTCACGACCGTGACATTTTCAAATTCGATGAGCGGCAGGTCACTGATCCGCCCTGTCGTCATCTGGTCTCCCCGCAGATTTCAGTGGAAAAGAACATGATCAACTCGTTTTCGCCTTCCGTTCGCGTGCCGGATGAAGACAGCATCTTTCCTCATCTATTCTCACCGGTACCGGGATGCATCTTTCGTTACCCGGATAACCCGCCAATCCCGAAGGAGCTTGCAGTCCGTCTCTCATGTTCGTCCGACACAGTCAAAATCGATGAACCCATTGTACGGATCGGTTTTTGTCAGCCGGAGCCGGACTTTCTGGCCGACTTTCAGCCCGTGCTCACCACGCATTATCCTGCCTTCTGCCGGAGGAGTGATGAGTCGGGCATATGTGCCCTTCTCCGATGCACCCGTGACGATTCCTTCGAATACATCCCCGATCCTGTCTCTCAAAAGAACCGCTGCAGCGGCCTTTCGCATGAACCTTTCAGCCTTCTGGGAGGCCTTTTCCCGCCCGGTCAGCCAGTAGGAGAGCGAATCGAGTTCGTCGGTTTCATAGGGCGAATCCCTGCCGTCGAGAATGGATTTTAAGATTCTCTGGTTGACAACATCCACGTAGCGGCGGTTCGGGGCAGTGGAGTGGGTATAGTCCATTATCGCGAGCGCAAAATGACCAATCGGGACATCTCCGGGAACAAATGCGGTATATTCCCCTGGCCCCATGAGCTTTACAACCGTGAGAGAAAGGTCAGGGAAGCGCTCGGGATCCGCGGCTCTCCGCCGGTCAAGAAACGCTGACAGGGCCTTGCAGTTGGGCTTTTTGGGGAGGTGATCGCCATACTCCCTGGCCGTCTCCACGATCCCCTCCCAGTTCCTCGGAATCCGGACGATCCTCTGGATCATCGGGAGACCGGCAGCTTCCAGCTGGTTCACCATGGTCTGGTTGGCGGCCACCATGAACTCCTCGATCAACTGCCTGGCAAGGTTCGGTCGCTGGATCACGAGATCCCTGACTTGCCCGTCCTCCACGACGGCTTCCGCCTCGAGTGTCTCCAGGTCAAGTGCCCCCCTCTCCATCCTGTGTCTTCTCAGCCGCTGAGAGGTCTCCACCTGGAGGCGTACCTGCTTTTCGAGGCCCGGCGTCTTTTCTATGACGGCTGGCATCGGCCCCCGGCCCTCCAGCCAGTCGCCGGTCTCCTCGTAGACAAGTTTTGCCTTGTTGGAAACCAGCGCACGGTATATCTCACCGCGGCTCATGCTGCCGTCGGGAAAGACCGTGTATTCCATAACAATGGCTCTCCGTTCCTTTCCCGGGAGAAGCGACGAGATATCCTTGGACAGATCGTCAGGGAGCATGGGAAACGTCACTATCCCGAGATAGACCGAGGTCCCGTTGTGGGCCGCGTGCCTGTCCGTATGCATCCCTTTCCGCACAAAGAAGTCGACGTCGGCTATCGCCACCTTGACATGCACCTCGCCATCGGTGCCTTCTTCGCAGTATTCGATCTGGTCGAGGTCGAGCGAGTCGAAGTTGTCCACAGACGACCACAGGAGCCCCCGCAGGTCCAGCACATCGGATCGCCCGCCACGGATCGTCTCCTCTGACATGCTCTCCACTTCCCTGGTGACGGTTTCAGGGAATCCGGGGTCGAACCCGTATCGTTCCATGGCATCGTATGCGATCGCAACAAGATCGATCTCGCGTGAATCTTTCATTGGTGGTTACGATCTCTATCTGACCAGATAAAAACGTCTGTGTCACGCCCGCGGGAACTGTTCAAAACAGGACAGGATCTTTTTTAAAAAAATTGTTAAAGGGAGAAGAGATCAAATATCCATGTGACAGGGACTGGAAATGAATAGGACAGGATCCAACAAGAGTATCGTTTTCATTCGCCTTTTTTTGGCATGGGGCACATGACGACGGGCGAGCAGCAGATCAGGTCCCTGCTCGGGCGGATGCCCGGCCGGGACCGGACGGTAGTCCTCATCCGGCACTCAAAGCGGCCTTCCCTCGCCGCCGTCCCGTACGACAGGCGCCCTGAAGTCGAACTGACCCCTGAAGGGATCACCATGGCAAGGGAGTTTGGGAATTCCCTGTACGACCTCATCGGTGACAGGAGGATCTACCTCCTGCATACAGCTGCGAAGAGGTGCCAGATGACTGCCAGGGCCCTGGAGGAGGGGTTGTCTTCGCGGGGCCCCGCTCTTACCATGATCAGGGCCGATCCGGAGATCCGTGACCCGATCGTCGACCTTGAAAAATTCAGGAACGTGCGTGAATCGTTCGGCTGGCAGGGGATGATCAAAAACTGGCTCGGCCGAAGGATTGATCCCGGAATTCTTGAAGACCCCGAAACATATGCCGGGATGATCGTCAAATTGCTCCTGGACTGCGATTATCTCGATAGCGGGGATGTCCTCATCACAGTCGCACATGATATCACCCTCTTTCCCCTCATCCATAGCTATTTCGGGAGGTGCCTGACGACTATCGGATACATGAACGGCATCGTGATGAGGAGCGATGGTGACAGGACCGAGATCGGGTTTGAGGAGGAGATCGTGAGTCTTTCTTCCGTTCGTTGATAGTCCTGTTACCGGGATAGCCCCGTGCTGTCTCTCCCAAACGGGTCTGCCAGAAGATCATATTGCTGTTACCGGGATAGCCCTGGAATGTCTCTCCCAAACGGGTCTGCCAGAGATCTTGTCCAATCTCCTGGATATTTTTCGTCCAGATCGCTCTCGTCCCGGAGCTGGTGAATCATGGTTTGCCAGGTGGAAGAGAAGTGGATCCAGCCGGGAGAACATTAATTCTCGGTTCAGAAAAGAGGGTGTTTGAAGGATCCGAATCCTGACAGGATATCTCCTTTCAGGCCTGGTCACCCGCAATCTTTGGATCGTCGCGAACCCTGCTTCGAAATTCCCCTATTGTGCATAGGCTTCCACTAGGTCGCGTGCGGTGATGATCCCTGCAAGGTCATTTTTCCTGACGATGGGAAGCCTTCTCACATGTTTCGATGCCATCATCTGTGCCGCTTCATGGATGCTGATGCCCGAGGGTGCGGTGATGAGCGGAGAGGAGGAGACCTCCCCGACTCCGATCTCCAGGCTCGAGCCTTTGGCGAGGAGACCTGATAACAGGTCGCGCTCTGTGAATATTGCATGCGGTTTGCCTTCACGTGAGACGATGACACTCCCGATACGCTTCCTTCCCATGGTATCAACCACCTCGGATACGGGCGTGTCGCTCTCAACACTCACAAGGTCACGTGTCATGTAATCGTCAACCGAGAGTGTGGTCTCGGGGGCGTCCGGCATCTCCCTGATCAGGTCGGATGCGGTGACGATGCCTTCAAGATGTCCGCAGGAAAAGACCGCAAGACGCCCTTTTCTCTTTATCATGGTCCGTGCAGCCTCGCGTATCTCGAGATCCGGGCAGATCCTGACGAGCGGGAATGACATGACCTGCTCGACGGTCGTGTCTCCGGGATCGAGCCTGCCGGCAAGGACTCTCGAGATGAGGTCCCGTTCTGTTACGATACCGATGGGGCTACCGTACTTCACCACGAACAGGCTCCCTATGTGACGTTCTCCCATGATCCGTGCGGCATCTTCCATCGTTCTCTCGGGAGTGGTGACAACCACGCCGGGGGTCATGATATCCGAGACCTTCCTGTGCCGCTTGTATTCAGAATATGCCCGGTCAAGGATGCTCGGGAACCGCATACCGGGCCTTTTTGCTTTTACCATGGTCGTTATTCCTCCACGCAGGACAATGCCCGTATTATTCAAAGGAATATATATATTTTCGCGAAATCACGACAGGCTGAACCATGCCAGGGCATCCGGTCTCCGGCGGGTGGCCGGGAACACTGGCCGACAGGTACCATGTGCGGGGATGGGCAGCGGGAACGCAAAAATGCCGCCGCCGCCACCAGCATCCTCCTGCAGTTCCACTCCCATGGATTACGGAGTCTTCAGGTGACCCGATATTTTTGCTGGATACTCCCGGGAGAGCCTCCCTGTCCGGAGAGCAGGTATGGAAAAATTATGTGCCGCCATTCACCTGCAATCCGGACCATCCGGTTCATTCGTGTCTCGTCAGTCTCCGCTCTTTTCGTGTATAATAGAGAATGAGCAGGCCGGCAAGGAAGAGCGGGTAGATGAGATCCATGTACATGACCGGTCCGGCATTGTTTGGCGAATAGTTACCAAAGGCCACCATCTCGTATACATGCCCGAGTCCGGCACCGATATAGAATATGCCGGTTCCGATGACGGTCGCGGTCCAGAAACCGATGTTTCGAAATTTCAGGCAGAGAAGTCCGACGATGCCGAGCGCGAGATCCCACATCCCCACTTCCCGCTGGAAGGGGCTCCCCGTGGGCCAGCCGATGGATTCTGCCACCTGGTCTGGAAAGATCAGGTGTCCAAGCCCGCCATACACGAGGCCTGCGCCAAGCCCTATGGCAAGCTGCCACATCAGGAATATCTCGAGCGCCTGCACACCATGGGCACGGCGCCATCGCATGTGTCCGAGGGCGATGCACGCACCAAGGACCGGGAAGAAGAACGGCCAGAGATAGACGAAGAGATCCATGGTGGTGTATTGACAGGACGAGGAAAAAATGATTGTGGAGATTGAGATGATACTATCCCGGAATTCAGATATATCTCGCCTTTCTGGAGAGTTTTTCCGGCGTATAGAGCGGTTTTTTCGGCAGGCCTTTCGTCTCTTCTTTTATCACCGATATGAGGTCGTTTGGGGTGAATTTTTCCTTGTATGGCTTTTTCGGGGTCGACTTCGACCTGATGGTCACGGTGAGCGTCCCCGCCTCGAGTTCCTCGTCGCCCACAACGACCACGTACGGAACCCAGTCCATGCCTGCCTCCCTGACCTTCTTGCCGACGCTCTCGTCGCGGTCATCGAGGTCGCATCGAATCTGTGCTGCATTGAAGATTCCTGACATCTTCGCTGCAAAGTCGAGGTGGCGTTCTGCCACCGGTATGACCCTGACCTGGGTCGGCGAGAGCCAGGTGGGGAAGTGCGCGACCTCCTGGTTCGCGGTATTCTCGAGTATCGCACAGATCACCCGCTCAATGCTTCCCGTGGGTGAACAGTGCAGTATGGGGGGGTGGACTTCCCTGCCGTCTTTATGGTACCTGATGTCGAACCGTGTCGAGGACTCCACGTCTATCTGCACCGTGGGGTTCTCGATGGGCCTTCCCTGGCCGTCGATTGCGGCGAGATCGACCTTTGCGATCCAGTAATGCACCCGGTCGGAGAGGACCTCGATGAGCATCGGCACCCCTGAATCGGCTACGATCTTCTTCACCCATCTTTCGTATTGGTCATAGAACTCCCTGGTGCACCGGAAGACTCCCACGAGGTGTGTTCCAAAATCTTCGCCCGTCTCCCACCCCATGGCAAGCTGTTCCTCGAACGATTTCAGGGCCTCGTCCATGTCGGTGCAGAGGGTGTGCATGTCGGGCATGGTGAATGCACGGAGACGCTTGAGCCCGATGACTTCGCCCTTCTGCTCGTGCCGGAACGAGTAGGTGGAGAGTTCGTACATCTTCATGGGAAGCGTGTTCGGCGAGATGTGCATGTCCCGCATGATGGAAAACATCCCGAAACAGGCTGCGAACCGGAGCATCATGTTGCGGTTGCCGCTCTTGAAACGGTATTGCCGTTCACCGAACTTGTCGGCATGCTCGAAGATGGCACGGTCGCCAAGGTCGTACATGACAGGAGTCTCCACCGGTGTCCCGCCATAGGCAAGCACCTTCGCGAGCACGTAGTCGGCCAGGAGGTCACGCACCAGTTTCCCCCTGGGCATCCAGCGGAGATGGCCCACGTCCGACACCGGCTCGTAGTCCACCAGTTCCTTGGATCGCATCAGGTCCACGTGGATCGGCTCGCCGCCGCCGGACCCTGCCTCGCCCATCTCCTTCCTGACCAGGCAGCCGAACGGCGAGTCGTCCATGTATTCCGAGACATCGTGCCTGCTGCCGTCAGGTGCCAGGACAAAGAAGGTGTGTTCGACCACTTTCTTCTCCGGTTTTGCCCCTTCCTCCGAGGGGACAATGGTCTTGGAGAGCTCGGATAAGGGGTGGCCCTTGCACGAGAGGCGGAATGCCTTGTACCAGCCGAACGGGGCACGCTTGACGGCGTAGCCTTCCCCTGCAAGAGATGATTCCATCTCCTTTAAAGCCCGTATGGCAGCGTCGGGTCCGGAGAGGTCGCTTGACAGGTGTGCATAGGGATAGACAACGATATTCTGGATGGAGAGCTGGTCGGCAGTCTTTTTTACCTCGGTCACGGCCTGGCCGACCACCCCCGAGATGTCGTCCTCGTCCACCGCTTCCACGGCACAGAATACGGTCAGGGCCTCCTCGGCCGAGTCTTTCAATATACTGGTCTCCTCGGCCATCCCGGTCTTCTTCTTTGCTTCGTATTCGATAAAATCAGAATGAATTAATAAAAGTCGCATCGTTCATCTCCGTATCCATCGGATCATCCGCATATATTGTGCGTTCATCCGGTATATATCCATTCAACTCTTTCGGGGATTCGCGTGGTACCGCGAGAGCGTCGCCTGACGCTGGTCCATGTACTTGGCGTCAGCCTTCAGGTTGTATGGCTGTTCCGCACGTTCCGTGGTGTAGAAGACGAGCTGGCCTACCGGCATGCCTGCATACATCTTCACCGGTCTCTGGTTCACGTTGCACATCTCGAGCGTGATGGACCCACGGAACCCTGCGTCTATCCACCCGCCTGTCTGGTGCAGCTCGACTCCGAGCCTGGCGATGCTGCTCTTGCCCTCGATGCTTGCAACGATGTTGTCAGGAAGCCCGACCACCTCAAGGGTCTCGGCAAGCATGAACTGGCCCGGCTGTAATACCACTGATTCGGCATGCATCTCGCTGGTCTTTTCGGAGATGGTGCCGCCCTGGTAGGGGTCGATTATCTCGTCTCCTTCCAGGTACCACAGGAAGTGGTCTCCCAGGCGGATGTCGAGGGAATTGGGCTGTACGAGGTCCGGCTCGAATGGGTCGACCATGATATATCCCCTCTCGATGCGGTCCCGTATCTGCCAGTCGACTAGGATCATCAGGGTACTAATGGGGACGGTATGATAATTAGGACTTCGGGCGACAACCCGCAGGTGGAATGCCGGGGAGTCGCAGGCACTCGTATCAGGCCGCCCCTCCCTGCACCTGGTGCGGCTCCAGCTCCCCGTCATGATATACCATCACCGTTGCAGATCCTCCTTTTGAAAGACTCCGCATCCGCCGTTTATACTCTTTTCCGGAGTGGAAAAGTCCGTTTATTGAGAAATACTCCACCATGAACCTGAGAAACGATATCTCGTGGGTGAGAAAGGCACACTCGTACTCCTTTGTCTGGCGGGCAAGAGCCAGGCACTCCTCGTCAGGAATCGCGTGGTGATACTCGCCATGTTCGTCAAGGCCCGAGATCTGCCTCCAGTCGACCCTGCCGTCCGGTCCGGCTTCACGGTGCAGCATGTAGGGATAGACCCTGCAGATCGAGAATCGCCGGTCATAGATCCGGCAACGGCCGCCCTCGAGGAACCAGCACGACCCGGCCCTGTCGTTTTGTGTCCGCAGCGCGTAGCCGGAGACGTAAAACGTTCCGTTCTGGTCGCAGAACTCCGGGTCCGGGGCGGGCTCGAGGGCGTCGGGATCTACGGACCGTGCAACGGCCACGTCGCGGTCAAGCAAAAAGACGTGACCGTTGAAGGAACGTGTGCAGCATTTGGCACAGGAGGTGCACGAAAAGCCCACATCGCGGATGACCGAGGCCAGGCGTTCCACCGGGTATGCACGCAGCGACTCTCTCTCCCTCTCAAGGGCTGCTACCTGGTATCGAATGGGAATATCTGGAACGGTGATCACCGGTGATGGATCTCTATCCTATTTTTTCGAGGTTATCAGGTATCTGCCTTTGGGACAGGGAAAAAAGGATTATGGTGGGAGTGCGGGAAGGGACGTGTCGACCCCCGTGATCTCGCTCAAGTAGACTCCCGATCCGACCCACCATCTCCCGTCGACTGGCAGGACATAGCCGATCTTCTGTTCAAGCCGGTTGTCCCTGTCAGGATTCGGCCAGATGAAGACGACGAACCCGCCACCCGATCCGGCGGTTTCGGAGAGTGCCCGGATATTCTTCATCCCAAACGGGTCCTCCCGCTCGATGAGGCTCTCTCCGATCGATTCGGTCAGGTAGGGGTGCGCGAGGAGCGTGCCATTGTAGTCATAGGCGTACAGGTAATGCCCCTCCGCGTCCACGAACATTCCGGTCCGGTTCGATATCTCCCTGAATGCCTCGTCTTCCCCCTGTAGGCGGCCATATTCGACCCCCGACTCCACGAGCGAGATCATCGTGTCCACTACAGGCGGGTACTCTCCCGGTTCGTCACCTGCAAGGTCGGTTATGTATATTCCGGATCCTATCCACCAGTCGGTTCCGGCGGGGCAGGAATACCCGATCTTTGGAACGTAGGTATCAGGGGCGTCTTCGTCGATCACCCCGCCTTCAGGCCTCGGATAGAGATAGGCACTGTAGCCTCCCCCGTTCGAGGCGGCATATTCGGCGATCCGTATCACCGGCAGGCCGCGGATGTCGGTCCAGTCCGACCGGTCGCCCCCCACCTGTTCAGCCTCGTAGGGGTGGGCAAGCAGCGTCCCGTCAAAGTCGTATGCATAGATATAGAGATCTCCCTTCGAGTACAGACCCGACTTCTTTGAAAATTCCTCGAGTGCCGTGGCCTGCCCGGTCTCGCGTGCATAGTATGCGGCGTCCTGCACGAAAGCCACAAGCTCTTCCGGGGTCATCTCGACCCGTGCTCTCTCCCCGGGCACGCCTGTCATGCAGCCGGAAGAGAGGAGAACCGCGATGAGAAGAATTATTCCAGATAAAACAAGTACCTGCCGTGCCGTCATGAGTACAATTATTGGCCAAATCAACAGTTAAAGACAGCGAACCGGGCAGGAAAGGAGATCACTTCCCCCCGGGAGTCTGTTGTCGGCCTGGGGTACCGGGATTTTTCTGTTTTCAGTGGTCTTCATCCGGGCCTGCATCACCATGTGCAGACCTTTCCGGGTCTATGTGCCACTCTGATCTCCGCATCAGGCCGTGAAGGGTGCTTGCCTCGCGGGCGGTCAGCCTGGCTCTCCCGAGGATCCGCCGCATCATCAGCATGGTGTTCTGCCTCTTGAACCCGGGATGGTTGATCAGGTCGAGATAGCTGTCGATATGGCGGTACAGGTATTCCATCTCCTCGCGGGAGGCGAGCAGGTATTCGCCACGCGGCAGGTTGGCGAGCGCGTAACAGACCACCCCAACCGCGTGCGAGAGGTTGAGGATGGGGTACCCGGGCGAGGTGGGTATTGTGCATATCACGTCGCTTCTCTCGACCTCACGGTTATTCAGCCCCCAGTTCTCTCTCCCGAACAGGATCGAGACCCGTCCGTCGATATCCCTGACAAGTTCCCGGATCTCATCAGGCGAATAGTAGGGCATCCGCATGGAATGGCAGACCGACTTGCTCACCTCTCCGGTGGTGGCTATCACCATGTCGCTTTGAGAAAAGACCTCTTCAAGTGTGAGAACCTCTGCCGAGCGGAGAACGTCCTGCGCATGAGCCGCCCGGGCCTCGCCATCCTCGCCGATCGGGCAGGGATCGACCAGTACCAGGCTGGAAAAACCAAAGTTCTTCATGACCCTTGCAGAGAACCCGATATTCCCATCGTAGAGGGGGCTTACCAGGACGATATCTATCCGGGGCATGAAAAACAGGGGGTCTTACCTGACCGCCCTTACGGTTGCCTGTAAAACATCGATACCATTCTCGTACACCGCATTGCCGACGACTATGGTATCCGCAAACCCGGCCATCTCCTCCGCCCTCTCGGGCGAGTCGATACCGCCGCCATAATAGAGGTGGGCGGAGTCGAGTGCCCTGCTGGCGGATTCGACGATTGCCGGATCGCCGTAGGTGCCGCTGTACTCGATATAGATGATTGGAAAATGGAAGTACTGCTCGGCGACCTCGGAATATGCCGCGACCTGGGACGCCGAGAGACCGCATTCCGCCCGTGTCACTCTTCCGACCGACGAGGCAGGATTCAGGACGATGTAGGCCTCCGGCACCACCCGTTTCCAGTCGACGCACTGCTGTGAAACCCATTCCCGGTGTTTTCCGACAATCCACCTGACATCAGGCGTATTCAGGACGCTCGGGACGAAGAGGAGATCCACGCCGTCAAAGATGACCGCCTCGGGGCCGGCGGGCTCCACGACAAGAGGGAGGCCATATTCGGCTACCTGGGCGAGCAACTGTCCCATGTTCTCGCGTGTGACGTTCAATGTTCCGGAGAGCATCAATGCGTCTGTACCGCTGGTGACGATCCCGGCGATCTCGTCTGCCGTAAGGTTCTTGTCAGGGTCGAGCTTTGTGACGTGGACCCAGTTTTGCCATTTTGTGTTCATATCCTTCCAGTCCTCGCAGTCTTTCCCGATCTATGTCAACGGACCTTTTTTTGGTTTTCCCGGGCGATCTCCTGGAACTCCCTGATCTTTTCGGCCGGAATGCCTGACTTATGAGAGATCTCGGTCGCATCTGCCCCGAGGAGCTGTTTCGGCTCGATAATCCCTGCCGAAAGGAGTCTCTCGTACATGGCCTCGCCGACCCCCCTGACCGCAAGAAGTGCCTCTTTCCCCCTCTCTACCCTGTTTTTCGGGTATTTCTCGGGGAGGTCTCTGCCAAGAGCCTTTGCAACGGTCTCAACGTGGCGGTAGACGGTGTCGGGACCGACACCGGATATGGCGGAGATGTACACATAGGGATAGTCGAGGAGATCCGAAGGACCAATGATCCCTGCAGCCTGGTATTTTTTCAGGCTTACCGCAGGTATACCGATCTCCTTAAATTCCCTGTTTGCGCGGAGTTTTTGTGACTCGGAAAGAAGCGTGTCGGCTTCCTTCTCACCAACCCCGACACTCTTCAACAGTTTTTTATTGGCATTGGAGAGATCGGTGATATCGTTGATCCCTGCTTCATGCAGTTTCCTGATGACCGAGGCGGGGCTTCTCCCCCTCCGGGGAGGGAGGTGTTTTCTCACGAATTTCCGGCAGTCCGATCTTCTCCGCAGGAGGTCGAGGACATCGTTCGCCTCTGCAACAATCCTTTCTGCGAGATCATGTGGCACGTCCAGTACTGCCATGGCCCTGTCCGGAGAACTGTTGGCGAGTTCGGAGACGGTGTAGATGTGGCTGGCGTTCAGTGCATCGAGCATGGGAGCGGAGAGTGTCGGGATCAGTTTGAGCGTCTCCCTGTTGGAACTGATGTGGTGACAGAGCGGGCAGCCGATGTCCCATGGTCGCGCTCCCTTGCGGACAAGTCGCACGTGGTGGAGCCCGTGGGTCTCGCAGACCTGGTCGGTACGGACCGCGAAACCCCAGGCTGTCATGGGCAGGCTGATATTGAAGTTGCAGTCAGGATAGTTGGTGCAGCCGATGAACTGGGTCTGGCCCCGCATGTGCCGGATCCGCAGGTCGTGACCGCATACCGGGCAGGGCCCAAGCGTCAGCTCCTCGGCGGTCTGCTCCATTATCTCCGACCCGATCACCTGTTCGTGCTCTTCCAGCTGGTCGAAGACCGAGTGAAGCATCTTCCGCGATTCCCTGACCACGTCCTCACCGCTCCGTGCACGCTCCTTTATCTGCTGCATGTGGGACTCCAGTGTCTGGGTCATGTCGGGGCGGGTTATGGTGTCGGCATGAACCTCGAGCGAATCGATCACTGCCCGTCCCACGAGAGTCGGCCGAAGCGGCGTTCCTTCCACGTATTTCCGGGATATGAGTTTCTGTATCACCTCGTGCCGGGTACTCTTGGTGCCGAGACCGAGTTCCTCCATCTTCTGTATGAGCCTGCTCTGGGTGAAACGCGGTGGTGGTTGCGTCTCTTTCTCCTCGAGGTTCACTTCGCGTATGGGAAGGTGCTCCCCCTCCTTCATCTTCGGGAGCATGTACTCCGTCGCCTTGCTGTACGGGTAGACCCGCCGCCATCCTGCTTCGAGAAGGCGGCCGCCGGTAGCGGTATAGGGTTCGCCGCCGGCATCAAGGATCACCTTCATCGTCATCCACCGGGCGTCCGGGCTCAGGGTGGCGAGGAACCGGCGGACAACCAGCTCGTAGATCTTCCAGCGGTCGTCACCGAGCGCCTGCCTGGTTGCGGCTGCCGAGGGATGGATGGGCGGGTGATCGGTGCTTGACTTCTTCCCGCGGGTGGGAACCTCCCGTCGGTTGGCTGTCACCCAGGAGACATCGTCGTGGAACGGGGAGTTTTGCAGGGACCTCAATATTCCGGGGATGTCGAGGGTGGGCGGATAGACGGTGTTGTCGGTTCGCGGGTAGGATATGTACCCGTTCATGTAGAGGTCCTCGGCAAGCCTCATGGCATTCGCAGCCGAGAAGCCGAGCCGTGCCGCCGCCACGATGAAGGACGTGGTATCGAACGGTGTAGGTGCCCGGTCTATCTTGCTTCCCTCTTTTATGGAGGAGACCACGAGAGGTTCGCGTGTCCTCTCGCGTGCCGCCAGGGCCTCTTCATGGTCGGTAAAACGCGGGGTCGTGTGCCTGGCATCGATCGCCTCGCCGTCCTTCGCGGTCTGAAGGGAGAGCTGCCAGTATTTTTCGGGAACGAACGCCTCGATCTCTTTCTCCCTGTCCACGATCATGGCGAGCGTGGGGCTCTGGACCCTGCCCACAGAGAGGATATTCGCACCCCCCCTCCGGGCGGCAAGGCTGATGAACCGGGTGAGTGACGCCCCCCACATGAGGTCTATCACCTGCCTCGTTTCTCCGGCAGATGCGAGATCGAAGTCGATTCCTGTCGTATGACCGAAAGCCTGCCTGATCTCGTCAGGGGTGATGGCCGAGAAACGCACCCGGTCGACCGAGACATCCGGGTTCACTGCCCTGACCAGTTCGTAGGCTTCCTTGCCGATGAGTTCTCCTTCGGTGTCAAAATCCGTCGCGATCGTCACCCGGTCGGATCTCCTTGCCAGTTTCTGGAGCACGCCCACGATCTTCTTCTCGGTTGGAATCTTCACCGTGGGTGCGTCTATCAGGCTTCTCGGTGTCTTCTCCGTGCTTCTCCAGTTGGAATAGCCCCTGACAAAGTCCACCTCCACGACGTGACCCCGCAGCCCGACCACGGTCTGGTCGTCGAAGTGGTAACTGGATATTCCCCCGTCACGGGTCTCCTTTACTGTATCGTCTCCTGCAAGTATGTTGGCGATTCTCCGCGCAGATATGTTCTTCTCGGCCACGATGAGGTGCATGCCGTTCACGTTCCCCCGTGCGAGAGGATCTCGTGCAAGCGCCGGTTGACGTCTCCCGGGTCGACTCTGCCACGGGTCTTTCGCATCACCTGGCCGACCAGGAAGTTCAAGGCCTCCTTCCTGCCATTATGGAAGTCTTCCACCGCCTGGGGGTGCTCTTCTGTCACCTCTTCGATAACTGCGTCGAGCCCGTCATCTGCAGTCTTTGCCAGGTTGAGCCTTGCCACGCACGTGGAGGGGGCCTCGCACTGGCAGCCCTCTGCAAGCTGGTCAAGGATTACCCTGAGTACCTCGACTGCGCTCTTGTCGGTGATCACATCTTCCCTGAGCATCTGGAGGAGTTCTATGAAATGAGAGGGGGAGACCTTCGCGATATTCATGTCACGGTAGTTCAACTCCCCGAGCAGGGTATCGGCAACCCACGTGGCGGCAATCCGTGGATCGACCGCTGCGACCTTCTCGTAGAATTCTGCGACCCGGAGGTCACCTGTCAGTGTCCGTGCATGGTTGTACGAGCACCCGTACTCCTCCATGAACCGGTTATGGCGTGCGTCAGGCAGTTCGGGGAGGACGATCCTTTCGCACCAGTCGCTGACCCGCAGCGGGACAAGGTCGGGTTCCGGGAAGTAGCGGTAATCCTGTTCCATCTCCTTGCTCCGGGAGGCGGTGGTCACTCCCCGTGTCTCCACGAAATGCCTTGTGGCGGTCTCGAGCCTCTGCCCCCTCCGGATCAGGTTCTTCTGCCTGGTAATCTCGAAGGTCAGCGCCTTCTCCACACCCTTGTACGAAGAGATGTTCTTGATCTCGGTCCTGCCCCGGCCCTCCATGCCTTTGCCGTGCGCCTCAAACCAGCCTCTCGGCTGGATCGAGATGTTGGCATCAACGCGGAGCGACCCTTCTTTCTCGCTGTCGAATACGCCAAGGTATTCCAGGGTGGCCCGGAGCTTGTTCAAGAACCTCCTCGCCTCCTTCGGGGACCTGATATCAGGTTCGGTCACCATCTCGATCAGGGGGATGCCTGCCCGGTTGTAGTCGACGAGGGTGTATTTCGGCCTGTCGGCACCCCCCTTGTGGACGAGCCTGCCCGGGTCCTCCTCCATGTGCACCCGTGTTATCCGGACGGTCTTCTCCCCGTTGTCGCCCTCGATCCTGAGCCACCCTTCCACGGCTAGCGGCTTGTCGTACTGGCTTATCTGGAATCCCTTGTTCAGGTCAGGGTAGAAGTAGTTCTTCCGCGAGAACTCGGACTCCTCGAGAACCCGGCAGTTCAGGGCCTTGGCGACTTTGAGGGCAAATTCCACGGCTTTGCGGTTGACGGCAGGAAGGCTCCCCGGCAGGCCCAGGCAGATGGGACAGACATGCGTATTCGGCCCGTCGTCCCGGTAATCGGTCGAGCAGCCGCAGAAGAGCTTGGTCCGGGTGTCGAGCTGGCAGTGGACCTCGAGGCCGATGATGACCTCATCGTCTCCCTCAAGCGCCTTGAAGGCAGGTGATCCGGAGACCGAACTCATGCCGACACCCCTTCTTCAAAGGCATACGCAACATCGATCACCCGTTCGTCCGCACACCACCGTCCCATGATCTGGAGCCCGACCGGCATCCCGTCCACCTTTCCGCAGGGGACCGAGATTGCCGGGACGCCCGCAAGGTTTGCGGGAACGGTGAGTATGTCCGAAAGATACATGGAGAGGGGATCACTCTTTTCGCCGAGCCGGAAGGCGATCGTCGGCATGGTTGGCCCGGCAAGCACGTCCACCTCGGAGAAGAGGCGGGAGAAGTCTGCAGCCACGTTCCGGCGGGCCGACTGGGCCTTGGCATAATATTTGCCATAATACCCGGAAGAGAGGGCGAACGTCCCGAGCATCACCCGCCTCCGGACCTCCTTGCCGAAACCGTCGCGTCTCCGCTCCTGGAACGATTCGTGCCACTGTTTCTTTGGATCGGCAGGAGGGCCATACCTGACGCCGTCGAAGCGGGCAAGGTTCGAGCTCGCCTCGCTCATGCAGGTTACGTAGTACGCGGCGAGGGCATAGTCCATGCTTGGCATGCGGCAGGTGATGATCTCTGCCCCGAGTCTCTCGAGAAGCGAGATCCCCTCCCATACGATGGACGCGACCCGCGGGTCCACCCCCTTGCCGAAGTATTCTTCAGGGACTCCGATCTTCAGGCCGTGAATGTCGGGGTCGGGCGTATGGGTGTATGGAGCGGTTATCGATGTCGAGTCACGGGGGTCGTGGCAGGTGAGGACCTGCAAGAGGAGGGATATGTCAGGGACGTTTGCCGCCATCGGTCCAATCTGTTCGAGAGAGTTGGCATATGCCACCAGACCGTAACGCGAGACACGGCCGTACGTCGGTTTCATCCCGACAATGCCGCAGAATGCTGCGGGGCAACGGATGGATCCGCCCGTGTCGGTCCCAAGCGCCATCGCAACCATCCCTGATGCAACGGCGGCGGCACTCCCGCCTGATGAGCCTCCGGGGACTCTCTCCCTGTCCGCCGGGTTCAGCGTGGGCCCGTAGGCGGAGTTCTCGGTGGTTGTCCCCATCCCGAACTCGTCCATGTTGGTCTTTCCGACTATCGCCGCCCCTTCAGCCCTGAGAAGCTCGACAACATGCGCATCATAGGGCGGGATATAGCCTTCCAATATCTTCGACCCGCACGTGGTTGGAATACCCTTCGTAGAGATGTTGTCCTTGACGGCAATGGAGACACCTGCAAGCTTCCCGTCACCGTATTCTGCCTCCGGTATCCTGGTGATGAAGGCATTGCACGGATCGGGAGCCGAAAATGCAAAAATCCCCATTACATCACCCTTGGCGCCCTGAAAAAGCCGTCTTCCGTCTCTCCCGCATTGCCGAGAATCTCGTCGGGGGGCAATGACGGGACCACCTCGTCGTCACGGAATACATTGTATAAGCCCGTCTCTGCACCGGCGCCTGCCTCCACCTGGTCCAGTATATCGAAATAATCGAGGATGTCGTTGAACTGGCCGGTAAATTCATCCAGTTCCTCACGTATTATCCCGATGTCGGCAAGTTCCGCGATATGCAAAACGTCCCTCTCTGATATCATGTCTTTATCGCCAACCAAACTGATTTATGTAGTCTTGTACCGCTTTTTTATAACCGTTTTGACGTGCAAGCTCCCTGATGGCCTTCCATATCCCGCTCCCGTATTGCATCGCTTTTTTGTCGTACATCGCGATTTCAAGCGGGATATGGCGTCCTGCCACCTCTCGTAACGGGTATTTCCTGACCCCTGACCTGACCAGGGAGCTGCCCGGTAATGCCATGGCAGCGCGCACCACCCGCACGTCAATGTAGGGAAAAGAGAAGCAGACATTGTGCAATGCAGCCACTGACTGGTCCCGTTCGGCCTGGAGCCCGAGCGAGGCAACATCCCGCTCACGCAGGCTGTCCGGGTCTTTCTCGTCATGGTAGCGCGCATAGCCCCCGAAGAGTTCATCGGCCCCCTGTCCCGCAAGGACCCGATGATATCCATGGCGCCCTGCCCACCGGGAGACGAAGTACTGGCAGACTGCGATCGATACCTCGACCGGGTTTACGACGGGGATTTTCGGCACCACTTCGCCGAGTGCCTCTGCCACGTCCCGGGTGCGGATGAGTTCATAATCGCAGGGTACGCCGAGCAGGTCGGCAGCTCTTCGGGCCTGTCTCAGGTCATGGGACCCAACCATCCCGATCGCCACGCAGGGCTTTTTCGCCAGGGCCGCAACAAGCGAAGAGTCGACTCCCCCGGAGAGGGCGCAGGCGGCGTCCTCGTCGGTGCGGAGTGCGACGGAGGTAACGATTGCCGCTTCGAGGTCCATATCCCCCGGATCCGGCCGGATATGGCTGACAACCTCGCCGTTGCAAATCACCGTGCCGGGTTCGCAGCCGCCGGGCATGATGCCGTACCGGTCACGTGCACAGCATCCGTCCCACGCGATGAAGAATTCCCCTCCAAGGCGCGGGATCTTCTCCGGCGTACCAGATACGAGGTTCTCAATCTCCATAGTATTCAGCCTGATTCCCTCGATCTCTGCCCAGCCGCGGATATTAAACACGGGAAGTCTCACTCCTCTTTCGGGATGTGCATATATCTAAGGGGACTCTTTTCCCATGAGGGTATGGGATCCGCCTGGTCACTCGCCGGACTGTTCCATCTCTTTTAACCGTGCCACCATGCTTTCCAGCGTGCGTGCTGCATTCTCCTCGGATACCGTCGGGTCCCTGAACCGGGTGAAGCGTTCACATGGCAGGTCGTCGCACTGTCCGCAGTGGTCGAATCTCTTCTCCACCACGCAGCACTCGTATATCGGGCAGCAGTCCACTCCGACAAAGGCCACCCAGAACGGAGCGCCCTTCACCGCCCGGCACCCTTCACAATCGGCCCTGTAATACGTGCACTCCCTGCAGATTATTCCGCATGCCATCACTTCCTCTTCGGCTTTTCCGGCTTCCATATGGATAGCACATGTCGGTATGCATAATGAAAGCATGGTCATGCAGGCCGAAAGTGATGCACCGGTTCCACCGGGTGAAGCTTCAATTCCTTGTCCGTCCAAAACCGCATTCATGGCAGGGACAGTGGCAGTCGACCTCGGGGCGACACGAACAAGGGTGGCTATTCGTGATGCGAAGGGTCGAACGACGGATCCGATAGAGGAGCCCACTCCGTCCGGTGGAGCTGACGGGACCCTTCTCACGGGATTTTTGGCAGGGATGATCAGGCGCCTTTTGGAAAGCGGCAAGCTTTCCGGGATCGACAGTATCGGCCTCTCGGTGGCAGGACCGGTCGATATCAGGGCCGGAATCCTGAAAAATCCCCCGAACATGCAGTTCCGGGACGTCCCTATCAGGGATACGCTCTCCCGCGAGTTCTCGGTTCCCGTGAGGGTGGTAAACGACTGCCATGCCGGTATCCTCGGCGAGCTCTCGTTTGGGAAGGCCGGAGGACGGCAGAACGCTGTGTATATCACCATCTCGACGGGCATCGGCTGCGGTGTCGTGGCAAACGGGAGGATCCTCCTTGGAAGACACGGAAATGCGGCAGAGATCGGCCATTTCCATGTCGACAGCACCTATAACCTCCAGTGCGGCTGCGGCCATTCCGGTCACTGGGAAGGGTACTCATCGGGGAGGTTCCTCCCCTGGTTTTTCCAGGAGTGGTGCCATTACCATGGGAAGGCGCACTGGGGCTCCTGCAATGCAGAAGATATATTCCAGTCTGCACAGCAGGGCGATGACGATGTGCTTCGTTTTGTCGATGAATTAAACAGGATCAATGCCAGAGGCGTATCCGACGTTATCGTCGCCTATGATCCTGAATTGATCATCTTTGACGGGGCGGTGATGCGTCACAACTCCGACCTGCTGCTCGAACCGATGATCGATTCCGTCGACCGGTACCTGGATCTGCCTGAGATCGTCATGACGGGCCTTTCCGGCGACGCACCGCTGCTCGGGGCGTCGGTTATTGCCGGGGGGCTCGATACGGCGTATGGCAGTTTTACTGCCATGACCGATGAGTAGTGTCCCCGGTGTGGGGAAATCGGCATATGAGTCGAACCAGATGGTTCAATAGTTCCGATTCAACATCGGAAAGGGAGATGTGGCATATTCCCGCCTTTATCCAGTCCCTGTATAACATGGGTTTTGCATTTCGTCCGGGTCGTTTTTTGCAGCACGGGAACCCCTGTCCTTTAACCCGAATTTGCCGGCTATCCTCTCACGAAATCATTATCAGCGCATCCGGGTACACTAATTTTGATATCTCATGTTGTTCTGGGCCCCTGTTCATGAAACCACCTGCCGGCACAGGATCGTGTACCTGTCCGCAATCTGCATAGTATTGATCTCACTCGGTTGCGGAACTGCTGCCGGGACTACAACCTCTTTTAGCCGGGAACTGGCACCAGGATGGAACCTCCTATCCACCCCCATCGTGCTCGAGGACGGATACAACAACCTGTCATGCATCCTGGATCCCGTTGAGGGGGTTGATGTTGTCCTCGGCTACGACGGCCAATGGTTCATCCCTGGCGAATCCTATGTTCTAAAACCGCTCGACGCGGTCGCTTTGAGAGTGAACCGGCCGGTCACTGCCACGTTTGTTCCTTCCACCGCCATCACGACGCTTCCTTCAAGGGAACTGGGTGAGGGGGTATTCCTCATCGGACCGGCCCCGGCAGCTGAAGACGGGGTCTTTTCTCCGATGCCTCTCGACCAGGCACTGATCAGTATCGACCAGGTTCCCGGTGGAGGAGACGGGTACATCATGGTGATCAGCCCGCCATACAACCAGCCCGGCTGGGGGTATGCGAAAGGAGGGAGTATACGTGACATGCTGCCTTTCAGGGGCTACTGGGTCGTCATGGAGAACCCGGATACCCTTTTCGGGTTCTCAACCACCCCGATCCAGGACACACCCACGCACCAGGTGGTCTGGCTGGACTACATGGACCCGGGAGGTTTTGACCGGATCGAATGGATGACGGAGGACAACGAGTCGGTCTTCTCCGCAGGAGCATACGTCACTCCTGGTGACAACACCCAGTTCGCGGTCAGGTCGTACGTCCAGGGCAGTGATGATCCTCTCTGGTCATCACTCTCCGATCACGGAGGGGGCGCAAGCATCGCCCATTCGGTTGACGCGGCATCAGGGTATGTCGCAGCCGTCGGAAGCGGTGTCAACCTGCAGGGTGACACGCTCTTTGTGGTACAGGTCCTGGATGCAGATACCGGAGCGGAGATATGGACAGATGCCCATGACAACGGCGGCGGATGGAACGAGGCCTACGACGTCGCCATCCAGGGGGAGTCTGTCATGGCCGCAGGAACAGGACGGGCCGGTGACGGGTCCGACGAGTTTCTCGTCCGGACGTACGACATCGCCACCGGAGGACTCCTATGGAGCGATCGGTATTCTGCCGGGGGAGGGGAGAACGCCTGCCTTGCTGCGGAGGCTTCACCGCTTGCTCTCTTTGCCGGAGGCTACACGGAAACCGCGGACGGAACACGGCTGTTTACGCTGCGGTCCTATGATCCGGTAAATGGAGCGGTTATCTGGGACGACGAGTATGACTACGGGTATGGCTACAACCAGGTCCTGGACATCGAGTACAGCAACGGATACGTCGTGGCGGCCGGCGAGGGAAGGATCTCGGAGAACGAGACCGGCCGCCTGATACGCTGTTACGACTCGGTGACCGGGGAACTCCAGTGGGAGGAGAGTGATCCTGCCGGCGACTCATCTGCCGACAACCTCGTTCTCACCGACGATCGGGTCTTCGTGAGCGGGGTCGAGTCCGGTGTCTTCTTTGTCCGGTCGTATGACCTTGCCGGGGGCGATCTGCTCTGGGATGACACCTACGCGAACGACGGGTGGTTCAACTTCTTTACCGGGGTGGATTACGAGGACGGGATTCTCACGACCGCTGCATTCTACCAGTGGATAGCGCTCGAAGACCTCGACTACCTGTATGCGCTCAAAGTCCGCAGTTATGATGCGGATGACGGAATTCTCATCGAGGAAGAGTCCACTTCCGGCGAAGGGCTGGCCGGGAATGTGGATATTCTCATCCATGAGAACTGGGTATACGTGGGTGGACCCATATTCGAAACAACCAGTTCAGGGGATATTTCCCAGTCAAAGGCGGCTACAGAAACCGTGGTCACAACCAGCGGCCGGCAGATCATGATCAACGGAGAGCCGTTCTACGTGAAAGGGGTCAATTACCAGCCCTCGCCAATCGGCAGCAGTAACGACTGGACTCCCAACGGTGACTGGTTCCAGGACTACTGGGCGGGCATCTTCAACCGCGACATCCCGAAGATCAAGGCAATGAATGGAAACGCCGTCAAGACATATGCAATCACCGCGTGGGCTTGGGGCGATCCGGGCAGGACCCGAATATCGCACGAGAAGTTCTACGATCTCCTTGCTGCCAACGAGATGTACGCCGTACCAATGGTCTATTTCCAGTCTGACCTCATAACCGGGTATGACCCGTCCACCTGGCAGAATAGCGAGATCATGCAGCAGTGGCTGGCTGTTCTCGCCGAAGGAAAGGATAAACCAGGGGTGCTGGGATGGTGCGTCGGAAACGAACTGAACGCCGGCGACAGTTTCTACCCGCAATACTGGCAGAACTACAATGCCATTATCGGCATCATCAAGCAGAAGAGCCCTGACAAGATCACATTGATCGGGGTTGTGGACGATTCCATGAAGACACCCCAGTACGCCGACCAGTATATGACCAACCTCGACGTATGGGGGATCAACTCCTACCGCGGCAACCTCGATTCGGCATTCGACGACCTCTTCACGACCTTCGAGGCAGCCAGTTCGAAACCGCTCCTGATCACCGAATGGGGGCCGCCTTCATCGACACGGGATTCCTCGAATAATCCTGTCCTCCTCCCGGACAATGCAAATCTCACGGCGAACTACATCGAGCGCCACTGGCACAACAGCTCCTACCAGGAGGGATACGACAGCATGAAGGAGAATAACGCGACCTGCCAGGGGGGCTTTATCTTCGAGTGGACAGATGAATGGAACAAGATCAACCCGCCAACGGTCCATAATCCCAGCACAGCACAGAACACAAACTTCCCGGGCGGATGGTGGGATGAAGAGTGGTTTGGTATGAACGGCGTCCAGGTCGACGGTAGAGACCCGGCGAACCCGGACCCTGGCAAACCAGATACCCTCCTTCCGCGGGCAGCAGTCGAGAGGATGACATCGCTGTGGGCGGATTATCCCTGAAAATACACTTTTTTACGGCGTGCAAGCATGCCTGTCCGGTAGACTGCCGGTCGCGGGCGATAAAAAATATGCCTCCTCGCTGTTTTGTGTGGGGAGACTGAATCGAACTGTTATCTGCATACCAATTGTAGTCACCCACAGCCGCCGCCGGGGCGTCCTCACAGAGCTCATACACAATTACTCAATTTTGACTGTGAATCAGCCCCGCGGTATCTTTTCGGGAGGCGGGTGGGCATCGCACATGGGGGTGTGGGGGCGGATAGCCACTACAAAATGTATCCGGTTCATCAATCCTACCCACACCAGGCAGCGAAGAACCTGGAAAAAAAGTATGTGCTGCAGCCTTGAAGACCCTGCCCGCTCCAGGAACGGTACAGCAGCAGTATATCATTTCCCCGGGTTTCAATCACGGGTGACTGCAGGTTCGATTGCAGGTATCCGACCCATGTCACGATTCCGGGGAAATCTGCAATAAACCCCGAAAAAAATCCAAAGGACTGATCATGGATTTTTCAGCGCCTTTCCCGCACTCCATGCATCGCCGGCGTACTCTCCGACAGTCCAGTAGCGGTTGTCGGGCATGGTGAGCAGGAGCGGGTCGATCTTTTTTACATCCGGTTTTCCATCCGTCATGTAGCGTTCTTCCGTGTACGAGGCCACGATCTCCCCGATGAAGAATTCGTGTGTCGGGTGGTGCATAAAGCTTACCAGGCGGCATTCCATGCAGAGCGGGCATTCGCGTATCATCGGGGCATTCTTCAACTCACCGTAGAATACGTCGAAGAGCCCTGTTTTGTCGTTCGTCTCGCCCGAGACCATCCCGCAGTAGTCCGTCTTCTCCATCATGGACGCGGACGGGACGTTGATGGAGAATGTCTTGTTCTGCTTAATCCCAAACGCCGTGTAGTGGTTCGTTCCCACCCCGCACCCAACCATGGGGGGATTGGCATTGACGCGGGTGAGCCACCCGAGAGCCATGAAGTTTGGCCTTCCCATCATCTCGCAGCCGAGCAGGGTGACAGGCATGGGACAGGGAAAGATATTCTTTCCGGCGGTAATCTTTTCCATACAAATTATTTGGAGCCGTATCGAGGATAAAGGGATTGTTTTTGAATCCGGCCGCACCGCGGGAGTTTCAAAGAGATATTGTGTCCATGAGCCCGGGCCACATAGCTCCTATGCCCCTTCAACAGCATCAAAGACGATTTCGCGGCATTTTGGGTTCATAGTGGGAAAACGGGCTTTTTTTGAAACCAGTGAGCATTGGATATGCCTCCCCGCTGTGTTCGAGCCAGTTCCCTTCAAATAAAAACCCAGGCACTCCAACCGGCGCTGCCCCATGAACCATTTTCCGGTACTGATATCGTTTTCGAAATCATCAAAGATGCCCGAAGTGCCGACTCTGGTCCTGGGAACCGGTATCTTCAGGGATCCGTCAGGAGGCAGGCTGCCTTCATGTCATGTATCCGGTTTCGCCGGCCTCTTCCTCACGGGATAATGACGAGCCAGGAAAACCAGGCCGTGGCTGTTTCGTATATGCCAGCCCGGGAATTGCATCTCCGGGTTCCAAAAGCCGCATCCGCATCTCCGGCAGCGGCAGGCAAAAGCCAGTCTGGCCCCCTCACGCTTCCCGGACAAGAGTGGCAGAATTCCAACCCGGGTCAGCAGACGGCCGAGGCTCATCTCCCGATCTGGACGAGGAACTGGTTCTGCCCAGTCTGTTCCCACGAGACCCGGTACCCCTGGCCCGAGAATGGCGTACAGGTATTGTCAACCTGCTCGCGGGTGGCAAGGAAGTGTATCGAGTCACCGTTGGATAGTCGATTCAACAGTATCTTCAGCTTTATCATCAGGTTTGTACATGTCAGTTCGGTGAAATCCTTTGTATTGTTCTCCATGGTCTTCTACCTCCTTATCAGAAGAATATCATTCGCACGACAGGCGCATCTTCACCGCTCTCCTTTCCAAAAAGAATACCTGCCAGATCGGCATTCGTAATCATTCGGACAGGGGAAAAATCGTCTGATACCGCGATACCCCTCTCATCAAGCGAGGGAGAATGAACGGCGTATCGAAGGCATTCGACATCCCTGGTGACCGCGATCATCTCCTGGATGTTGAATATCTTATCGTTCTCCGGCACATCGTGCGTGCCGTGCAGTGCAAAAACGCCATCTTCGATGAAGATGACCGTGGTCCGCATGCCGTCCATTGCGGCAGCGACAGCAAGGGAAAGTCCCCCAAACGTCCACTCGGAACAGTAGGGGGGACTGGTGATGAATACGACCAGGTGTGGCGCATCTTTGGCTCTCTCCTCCAAAACGCACTCCCCGCTGAAGTGGGATACGATCGGGTGGTCCTGGAAAAACCGTGCGAGGATCTCCTTCAGCGGCCGGATGGCAATATCCTGGATGCAGGATGCCGGTTCACAGAAACCCGTTCCCGGGTTCATCTGGTAGTACCCCCGTGCCGTCGCACACCGGGAACAGGCGGCGAACCAGGTATCCCTGCCTGAAAGTGCCCCCGAATTCGCAAGCGCAGAGACACCCCTGCCGATGTTCTCAAACTCCGACGGGCGCTGTCCGTTATGCAGCGTGTGGACTCCGTCCAGGTAGGTGTACATCTCCGGGACAAGACCCGCCGTTTGCACGCGTGAGAAGAACCTGAGCATGTATACGGGGACCCTGCTCATGTACGGCGAATTGCAGAGGAGAAATGCCGCTCTCTTCATCCCGGGCCGATGTGTCTTCAGAGTGGAGACCACGCACTCCCAGAACGGGCCATGCTCGCCGCCGCCCGTGATATGGACAAACCTGGCCTGGGAAGAGACTGAATGCAACAGTCCCTGGAGCCGGAGTTCATCGCCATCTGCGATGATCCTCACGGATGGGAGATCTCCTATTCTATTCCAGCTTGACCTGCTCCTGCTGTCAACGAGGCTGAAGAGGGCGTCCCCGGTAAGAAATACCGTGGTATTGACCTGAGATTCCCCGGATACTGTACTGGCTGCTTCCTGCAAAATCTCAAAAAACCATCCGGCACGCTCGGCAGAGACAGGATCGCACAAAAGGAACGTGGAGTTGCCCATCCCTTCAGCCTCCGAACCCGATCGATCTCATGAAGATGGTAAACCAGCCTGAGACATACGCCGCAAAGATGATGGATCCAATGCACATTCCGAGGAAGAAGAACGCAGCCTTGTAATTTCCTTCAGATGCCATGACCGTCTGGCGGATGGGGCATCCTCCGAGCAGCACGCAGATGAATCCGACAAAAAAGCCGGTGATCACCGAGATGAGCAGGTATGCAACCGGAACCAGCCCTCCGGGAGCTCCTGGGACCGGGCTCATCGGATCACGTGTCAGTGCCCAGAAGAAATGCTCCATCGCGGCCGGGGCCAGGAACCAGAAGAGAAGGTATCCGAAGAAGGAGGCGACGATAAGTGTCAGGTACCCGGATAAAAGCCTCGTATGCCTGAACAATACATAATCGCGGAACCCGCCTATCGAGCAGTACCCAGAACGCTGGGCAAGGAATCCGATCAGGATTCCCAGGAGAATTGTCACGAGGGGTACCGCATAGACCGCCACTTCGGTGGGAAGGATGCCTGTCGCCATCAGGCCTCCTCTTCCTGGGCCCGTCTCAACATGAGGAGCGTTCCCACGATGACACCTGCAGCCATCGTGATTATGAATACCAGTGCCGTGATGTCTCCGTAGCCGGTCCGAAGAGCTGCCCTGTAGGGGCACCCTCCAAAGATCATGGCAAGCTGGAGCACGATGAACCCCCCGAGGAAATAGACGGCATAGTCCTTCAGACCACCCCGCTTTACCTTATGCTCCCTGTACATCCTGGCGGAGAGATATGCACCGATGAGCACACCCCCGACACTCATCACCGGGAGGACGGAATTTCCGGAGATGGGGGCAAGGGCGAGACTGGTGCCAGCGATAATGTTGGTCATGCCGTTTACCAGGTCCCGCGTATGGCACGCGACGCAGAATCCGTACGCCTCAGGTCCCCCTGCGCTGATCAGGAGTGCCTGCGAAAAAGCTGCGAGGACACCTATGAGGGCTCCAAGAAATGCCGGGTGCCGTATGAGGTATGAAAAATATTGACGCACCGTATCACTGGTATTGCCAGGTAGCATGGGGTATTATTTATTTCAATTTTTTTAAATAATGATTCTGGTTTATTTTTGTGCATATGCGTAATAATACGATTTCCGGTGAGATTTTGCCCTCTTGACAGGGGAATGGCAGGGAGGATTCGCCCCCGATTACTCCCCCGCGCAGGATCGGGGTGGTGCCTTATTCATACTGACAGGACAAAATATCATGTATGAAATGATCGATTCCTGAGGATCTTGTGCGTGACGACCAATTCAGGCGAATGTGACATAATAATCATCGGTGCAGGCCCGGCCGGCCTCTTCTGCGCATTGCAGATCGGAGGAGCTGCCGGCAGGAACCTGAACGTTGTCGTGCTCGAAAAAAATGCAAGTTGTGGGAAAAAACTCCTGGTTACTGGCACAGGGCAGTGCAACATCACCCACGGTGGTGATATCCGTGAATTCTTCACACACTACGGCGACCACGGGACATTCCTGCGCCCCGCACTCCTCGGGTTCACCAACAAAACCCTCATCACCTTCTTCGAGAGCCGCGGGCTTGCCATGATCACGGACACCAACGGGAAGGTCTTTCCCGCGACAAGGAAGGCCTCCGATGTGCTAGACCTGCTTCTCACCGAATGTTTGCGGAGGGAAGTGGAGGTCCGGTGCAGCGAAGTTGTCCTTCGCATCGACAGGGAAGAAGGAGTCTTTTTCGTTTCAACCGAGATTGCACGCTATACTGCGGCACAGGTCGTTATCGCTACCGGTGGGGCATCATATCCCGGCACGGGATCCACGGGAGACGGCTACCGGCTCGCGGCCGGACTTGGGCAGCCGGTGACACCCATCCGGCCGGCCCTTGTGTCTGTCTCTGTCAGGGACTATCTTTTCCCGCATCTCGCCGGCATCTCGTTCGAGGGTATAACAGTCTCGCTCTTCCGCGATGGCAGGAAAGTACGCCAGTCCACCGGTGACCTGCTATTCACCCACGCAGGCCTTTCCGGTCCGGTCATCCTCGATCTTTCACGCTACATCGCCGCGGGAGACATATTGAAGGTTTCCTTTGTCCCCGGGATGGATCGTGAAACAGTACAAAAGGATTTGATGGGAAAGATCGCGTCCAACAGCATCCGGCAGGTACGAACCATCCTCGCAGACTACCATCTTCCCGAGCGTTTCATAAAGGAGCTGATGCAGCAGGCAGGGTTGCCCATGGATCTCAGGTGTGCGCACATCTCGAAAAAAGCGAGAAATGCGCTTGTCACACATCTTTTAGAATTTCCCTTCAGGGTGAAGGATGTCGGCGGGTTTCACGAGGCGATGGTGACCGCCGGTGGCATCTCTCTTCCCGACGTCGACCCAAAGACGATGGAATCAAAACTGGTGCCTGGCCTCTTCTTCATCGGAGAGGTGCTCGATATCGACGGTGACACAGGGGGCTACAACCTCCAGGCCGCGTTTTCGACTGCATATGCTGCGGCACGGGCAATCACTGCGATAAAAACTGGATGAATCCTGCTCCCGCACAAGCCCGTCCTTTTAGTTCACCCTCCATCCGCCAAAATATCCGGATGATGTGGGAATCGTGGAAGGACATTCTTTTATGGGGCAAATCATATCTATAATGGCAGGAATGGGTCCGTGAAAATACGACCCCTGCTGTATTGAAACATATTTTTCGCGAGGGTAGCAAAGCCTGGCCAAATGCGCCGGACTTAAGACCTGCTGCCATTTAATGGCGTCGGATCTATTTTTAAAAAACCGTTTCGCTATGGTAACTTATGGCGACGCACTTAAGTTTTCGTAAGCATATAATTACTGATTTGCACGATTAGCGAGGGTGTCTGAGCCTGGCCAAAAGAGCGGGACTTAAGATCCCGTCACGTAGGTGTTCGTGGGTTCGAATCCCACCCCTCGCATTTCTGTTTTTTGGGTCCATCTCGCAGGAATTCAATGATTCAAATTCTTTCCCGCATAGTGCCAATCCTTCCAATTTTTATCCGAATTGTTTATGAATAAAATTTGAATAATTATTTGAAATCGTAAAAATATATCACGATAAGGATAAAATGAATCCAAAAGTTTTCTTAAGCCATGCATCTGAAGACAAAGAAAGGTTTGTGTTGCAATTTGCTGAAAAACTTCGAGGTAAGGGAATTGAGGTTTGGCTGGACAAATGGGAAATGCTGCCTGGGGATAGTCTTGTTGAAAAGATATTTGATGAAGGATTAAAACACGCTCAAGCCATTATAATTGTATTATCTAGTATAAGTACTAATAAACCATGGGTGAAGGAAGAATTAAACGTCGCTGTTATAAAAAAGATAAACGAGCAAGTAAAATTAATACCTGTAATAATAGATAATTGCCAAGTTCCAGAATTTCTTAAATCGGTTTTATGGGTAAGAATAACTAATTTAGAAGATTATGATGAAGAATTGAACCAAATTGTCTATGCTATATATGGAACGACAGTAAAACCTCCCTTGGGACCAACCCCCGAAATTGTTCAATTAAATATTCCTGTTCTTCCGAATTTTACTAAATTAGATACCTTAATATTAAAAACTTCATGCGATATTGCAGTAAGCAAAGAACGTCCAGCCATTACAACGAAGGAAATACTTGAAATTATTGATCCTAACGGCGCAATAAAGAGCGAGATATATGAATCCCTTGATATTTTAGACCGGAGAGGATTAATTAAAGCTGAAGGAGGAATGGATGGGATTTCAATATTTTTTATCACGACATATGGTTTTGACCAATATGCACGCTTATTTATTCCTGACCTTGACTTAATTTATGAAGAAGTTATCTCTCAAATTGTGAATTTCAAAAATACTCAGAACAAATCCATTTCAACTGAAATTAATCGACCACTTATGATAGTAAATAATATTTTAGAAGTTTTAGAATCAAATAGACATATTCAAATTCATTGCTATATGGGGGGTAATATTAAAATTTATAATGTTTCCCCGGAATTAAAGCGTATACTGCAACAATAATTCGAAAATATACTTCATTTTACATGTAAAAATTATTACAACCCGCCAAGTTCGCCTCCACTCTATTCCGCCCGCTCCTCCTTTCGTCCGGTGCTCCTCCATTCCGTTCCGCTCACATCGCGGGGCTGCTCTTTCTCGGTGAATCGTATCTATGATGACGGCCATGCTCGCTCGTTCCACTCACATCGCATCGCCTGCCTCTTCCCACTCCTCGCAGACTGTTTCACAAACTCCTCGTCGCTGTTGTGACGGTGAAGGCTCCCCGATTAATCTCGAATCTCCTTCAAAATTCCACAAATCGTTAAATACTATCCTGACCTCAAATTCCATGAGGTAATCAAGGTGGCAGAATTACCCATTGCGGCAGTTGTTAGGATTGCCAAGAAGAGCGGAGCAGAGCGGGTTGGAAGCGACGCCGCCGCTGCGCTTGTAGCAAAGACCGAAGACTACATTGCATCCATTGCGAAGGAAGCAAACAGGCTTGCAATGCATGCAGGAAGAAAGACGCTCAAGGAAGAGGATATCGACCTTGCGGTAAAGTCTTTTTAATCCTCTCCCCATTTCCTTTCGGTTCTCCTATCGACCTATTCTCCGTGTTCCAGTCGGGGGGAATCTGATTCTCGCAGGTTAATTAGATGATTCGGCGTTCTATTTTCCCGCCAGGATAGTTATTCGTCCCTGTCCGGTTGATTCCCTCTCGTAAATGATTTCATACGTTCTTCTGCGAGTTGATGATATTCCACCATTCTCCTTGCCTCTTCCACTGCATGCGGTTTGTCACGGATCCCGGTGAATAGAACGCGGACCCCGTCGATATCATCCTTGAGATAGGCTGCTTCAGGATAGAGCAGAAGGGTAATCTCACCTTCCGGTCCGAAGTGATGCTCTTCCACCTCTCCTTTCATATATCGTTCCCGTTGTTGCCTGGTCGGTGCGGCATATTTGTTTTCAAATCTAAAGATTCCCATGATGATTCCTTGCCTAAATTGTAGGATTGTTATGAGGTTCTTATGCTGGCGTGTTTAATTTTAGAGCAGGCGGGTTGAAAGTGAATGCATGCCTTTCTCTTGATTTTTGGAGAATTAGAGACCGCTGTTTATTCTCTGTTTTGTTACGCTAAAGGAGGGGCTTCGCCCCCCGCCGCGTGGGCGCTGCCCCGAGAATTGATTTGTTCCTGATGACGGGGCACAGTGCTCGCTCCGCTTCGTCTCCGTCCGCTCCTCCTCGCGTCCGGTGCTCCTCCACTCCGCTTCACTCGCACCGAGCCCCTGCATTTCTCTTCCTGGTCCTGGTCCTCTGACGCCCCCGGCCTCGTCGTCTCCTCCTCGCCGCCGGCTGCATCCCCCCCGCTCCTCGCAGACTGTTTCACAGACTACTCGTCGCTATTTATCCCATCCCTGACGCTCAGTGACTCGCTCCCATTCGATCGCTCGGGCCGCTGTGGCCAGGTCCGGTTCCGCTGATACATCACCAGTTACCCACTCTCCCGCCCTCGCGTCACGCCGGGGGATAGGCAAGTATCCCCCTCTCTCCGCGTCCTCCGGACCGGGCTCCTCCTCTCCCAGGGGAGAGGCAGTAGGCAGGATGGAGCCCTGTCGGGCCAGAAAATGCACCCGGGGCCTCAGTAGATTCAGGCCGGCCGGTTGACCTCCGGGGCGAGAGTATGACCGGCAGGGAGCACTCGACACGGAGAGTCAAGCCTGCCGGCTGTCACTGGACCCAATGTACCTGGACCAGCGGAGCGGAGGCCGCCACCGAGGCCGAAGGGCGAGGGCGTCGCCGGAGTGGAGCGACCGGAAATCCCTGGACTGGACCGCCGCAGGCCGAGCCCTCGGAGCGAGCGAACGCGAGTCGTGGGCGATGGCCGGAGGCCCGCCGAACCATTTTTGATGTTACTTTCACACCGCATGGAGGCACTATATAACCTTTTAAGTCCTATCATATATTGGTGAGAACCACCATGAACCAAGAAACAACCTTCGAACACATCGGGGCAGCCCGCCAGTACGGCGGCACCCTGCGTATCGATATCAAGACCATGCAAGCCGTCATCGCCAGGTCCGACGTGGGGCGTCTCCTCGTGGACCGCTGGCCCGTTGACGTCTTCGACATCTCGGACGTGATGCGGACCGCCGGGGAACCCTCGCCGGTCGGGCGGGCGTGGATCAGCAGGTCCGGCAAGGCGGTGATGTACCTGATCAGCGGTGTCAAATACATTTCTCCCCTCGCACAGGTGAAGGGTGCACTATCAGGTGAGCGGAAGTATGCCAACGTCTCGGTAATCCGTGACATCACCAGGCCAACCCTGGCCTACTCCTCTTCTGTTGCCGAGGTGACGGCATGACGAAGGAAGGGAATGTGTATGAGGTGATCCCCTCGAGGGACCTCGACAGGATAAGCCGGCTCCAGGAGCAGGCGGTTGAGCTCGAGAATCGGGCCTTTGTCCTGCAGGCCAGGGCCCAGGACCTCCGCGTGAAGGCGGAGGATATCGTGACCTCCTACCAGGTCCGGATCCGCCGGAAAGGCTGGGATGCCTGCAGGGCCGAGGCCAGGGAGCAGGACATGATCTCCTGGTATTTTGACCCGCTCCCGGGCCAGGGGGCACAGGTATGAGGATAATTATCCAGGAGGGGGAGACCCTCACCCTTCCCGGCTGCCTTGCCCGGTTTGGTTCCGGCTTCGGGGTCATCGGTCCCGGATACGAGCTTACTCATATGATCAGGCGGGGGAGACTCTACCGGCTGCACGGACCGGCCAGGAGCCAGCAGGAACACCTGGGGGTCATCGACCGGATCGAGGTGTGATCATGGAAAATGCACAGCTTATCACAGTAAAGAAGATCCTGGAGGGGTCCCCCTTCCAGGACTCCATCGAGATCGGGACGCCGGGCAAGGGTGGAGCAATCAAGATATACGGCGATTTCGCCGACCCGGCAGGGTTCGAGGCTCGGATCCGCGAGGCGGTCCGGCTGCGGAAGATGGCCCACGATCTTATGGGAGGGGTGTAAATGTCCCTTCTCGAGATCCTCTTTCCTGAGATTGCCGATTGGGTCCGCGAGCATGGCGACCCGTCCCGGTCCCGGTGCCTCTGCGGCCGAGACCTGCGGGGCGACCAGGTCCACGGCTACCGGCATGAAGCCGGCTGGATGACCGATGCCGGCCGGATGTGGCTGTATATCCCCTGCCCGGAGTGCGGTTACGAGATGGCGCTCTGGAAAATTGGAATCCCAAGGGGCCGGGATTTCAGGACACAATACCGATCCGAGAGCGAGCTCTGCGAGCTTGCATGGGCGGCACCGGACCCGGACAAGGTCAGGATAATCACAGCAGGAGGGGGGCGGTAATGACCGGCGACGCCCTCACCGACTTTTTCGGCGACGTGATCCACGCATACACGCGGGCCGATGCAATCCGTGACGGAGTCCTCGTCGAACTCCCGGCCGCAATATGTCAGGAAGCGGGGATTATCGTCCCGGTAGCGGCGACGGCCGAGGTGTGGCACCTCATCGACCCCGGGGGCCTGGACCAGATGCCAGGCCAGAGCGTGACCGGCAGGCTCTGGGATCTCCTCTGGACCTTCACCGTTGCGGCCAGGTCCTCCCGTGGTCGTCACCATTCGACTGTTACCTATCGCTGCATCTTCCTTGTGTGCCGCGAGGCGATGGGTGGATTCGTGATCACTGAGAACAAGACCGTGACCCTCCGGGCTGTGTGTGGTCCGGGGGACCAGGGAGAGCCGGTGATAACCATTATGCTCCCCTGGGAGGACTGATCAGATGCATGTTGCGATACCAGGGGGTGCGATGATGACACCCGCGCCCGTTTTTTACACGACAGAAGAGGTTGCCGACATCCTCAAGGTCCACGTAAAGACTGTCCGGGAGATGATCAAGTCCAAGAGGCTCCAGGCGGTGAAGGTTGGTAAAGAATACCGCATTACCGACGATCAGATACGGCAATATGTAGAGGAGAACAAGACGTCGTGACCGGGGATCCCGGCATCGAACCACCATGAACCAACAGGGATACAATGCCGGCCGGCCCGGTCATATACTAATAGTCCGCCTCTGTTCAATACTCTTTTTGTACGGGGTTCCCGTGTCTCCGGGCGGCCTACGGCCATCACCCACGGCTCGCTTTCGCTCGCATCGAGGGCTCGGCCTGCGGCGTGGTTGATCGGGTCCTGGTGACGCTCCACTCCGGCGACGCCCTCACTCTCGTTCGGTGGCGGCCTCCGCTCCGCTGGCCACTGCTGATCTCTGTTATGATGACGACCGACAACTTCACTCTGCCAGCCGGCCGCTCACCTTCGTTCGCTCTCACCGTCTGCCAGGTGGACCGGTCGGTCTGCGTGTCCCGGGTGCACTCCCTGGGCCGACAGGCTATCATCACATTTCACTGCCTCTCCCTCGGGGAGAGGAGGAGCCCGTCCCGGAGGGTGCGGAGAGAGGGGGATACTTGCCTATCCCCCGGCGTGACGCAAGGGCGGGGGAGTGGGTTTTTCATTAAAAAATTCTGCTGATAAAATTAGTATATTACGCTACCAATATATGGCCCGAAGAAAAAACTCCAGATATATGCTTTCAATTAACCGGAAAAATTACTTCCATATTATCGATGCAGTAAATCATTTCAATAATGCTCTTGATGATTTGGAAAATGATATGTCGGTAATAGCATGCTGTGAATCACTCTTTAAGGCATTGAATAAACTCCAAACGGCCTCGATAAATGATAATACAAACAGTAGTAGTAAACCTCATAGCGAATCAAAGAACTTTATCCGATTAATTGAAAATTCATTTTCCGATGAAGAAAAGATAGATTTTCTGACAAAAACAGAATTAATCAATCTAATTGAATTATCTCCACCAATTATGAATCATCGCATTTTAAAAGATGCAAATTATGATCCAATGAATATCAATTTAGATTTAGAGAGAGAGGCATCAGCAATTCATCGGGAATTAAAAGATAGTTACATGAAATATTGTTTAGATAAAAAGCCAAAATATCAAAATGATGTAATCAAAAAATCCGGAAACCTGTTGTATATTATTCGTTCAAATATTGCTCATGGAGAGAAAACTCCAAAGGGTCCGGATATAAGGAAAATTGAGAGGGATACTGCGGTCTCGAAAGTGGCAATCCCTCTCTTAATATTTCTTTTTAAGTCTATAGTTGGGGGATCAGATCAAAACTTAATCGCATATGGGACTATTGCACCTGGAAATATCAATCATCAAATTATTTCTGATATTAATGGGAAATGGATTAAATGTAAAATAAATGGGAAAATAAAAACTATTGATGGCTTACCCGTATTTGATTGGATTTTAAGCGAAAAAACAATCGTTGCTGACCTGTTCAATTCAAACGATCTCCCTAAAAATTGGTCGAATATCGATAAATTTGAAGGATCAATGTATAAACGCCGTTTAATTCCAGCAGAAATTGATGATAATACTTACATTATTGGAAATATCTATTTAGCCAGGACACCGTAAACTACACTTGATTCATCCATGGCGACAATTACAGCACAATTTTTGATAGGCGATTCGCATATCTATCATGATGGAATAATTCCTACGCATTACATTTTTCTTTCAGAAAATGACAAGCCTTATCTTATTCTCGTTCATGAAAACTTGAAAAAACCAGTCGGGGGGAGGGTCGTCTGGATACCCACAATCGAAAATATGATGAAAGATGCTTTGTTAATGATTTCCGCTTATATTATTAAAGATCCAGAAATTATTCAATTGATGAATAAGCATGGTAAAATCTTTGATAATTCTCCGATGGAATTATATTCTCATTTTTCGAAAGAGAATCTTGCTTTGCTATATGATAAATTAGAGAGAGTCCAAAAATGGCCAAAAATTGTTGTTACCGTTCTTCAGAATTCATCTATCAAAGCTGGAGTAAAGGATATAGCAAATTACCCTATTCCCCACGAAATCTGTTTATCTGATGATATTTCTGTTAAATAGCCAGAATAATTGATTCGACAACAATAGCAGACTAATTTATTGACCTGGGAGACTGCATAAGTGCCTGAAAGGAACGCCGAATGTCAGAGTCACTTTATCGGTCGTCGCGAGTCCAGAACATAGCGACGAGCTGTCTGTGAAACAGTCTGCGAGGAGCGGGAGGATTCAGGCGATGCGATGTGAGAGAAGCGAGTGAGCATGGCCGTCAATATGGACACGATTCGCCGAGAAAGAACAGCCCCGCGATGTGAGCGGAACGGAATGAAGGAGCACCGGACGTCCAGGAGGGGCGGACGGAATGAAGTGGAGACGAACAAGGCGGGGTGTTCAGAGAGAACATGATTTTGGACAACAGAAATTTGGCCCCCCGGCCTTCGCCCACTACAAGGGCTTGGCCTGCGGCGAGGTTGATAGGGTTCTGATATCGCTCCACTCCGGCGACGCCCTCGCTGCGTTCGGTGGCGGCCTGCGTTTCGTTGATCCTAACTGATACTAGTAACATTATAAACAGATAAATTCAAAGTTTAATTTTGACATGGTTGAAAAACTTACATTCCTTAAAATTGCAAAAATTACTTTGGATAAAGTAAAGAGGCCACTTTCAGCAATTGAAATATGGGAAGAATTCAATAAATTGGAAGAATCGAAACAATTTTCAACAAAAGGTAAAACCCCCTGGTATACGATATCAGCAGATATTTATATTGATTTAAGAGATAATCCAAATTCAGAATTCGTTCAATTCAGTAAAAGACCTGCTAGATTTACTCTAAAAAAATTTGCCGACACCGTCAAAGAGGTTCCAGAAAAAAAAGGGAAAACATCTGCTTATAGGGAGAGAGATCTTCATCCTTTACTCTGTACTTTTGTTTATGCAAATCAGCATTTCAAATGTCATGTTAAAACAATTAAGCATGAGGGTTCATCATCGAAGAAAAAGGGAAAAAATGAGTGGCTTCATCCCGATTTAGTGGGTGTTTATCTTCCATTTGATGATTTTAATAATATAACCTTAAAATTTCAAAATGCCTTATCCTTAAGTTCAGTAAAATTGTTTTCCTTTGAAATGAAAAAAGAATTGAATTTTACCAATTTAAGAGAATATTACTTCCAAGCTGTTTCAAATTCAAGTTGGGCGAATGAAGGATATTTAGTTGTCTTAAATTTAGACGAGGATGTAGAATTAATTGATGAAATAAGGCGATTAAATAATGCGTTTGGAATTGGTGTAATAAAATTGAATCCTCAAAACATCCATGAAAGTGAAATATTATTTCAGGCGAAGGAAAATTTCGAAATAGATTGGAGTACAATCGATCGACTTGTTGAGGAAAATCCCGATTTCAAGGCTTTTATTACCGATGTTGAAGAGGATATGCGAATTACTAAAGTCAAAGGGAATTATGATAAAATTTTTTCCGATCAAGAGTTAGACGAATTAATTCAATCAAAAATAATTACTGAGTGATCAATTATCGGATCTTTTACTTATTTCTAGTTTTATCTAAATTTTTGTATTATCTTACAGAAATCGATGTTTAAATGGTATATCCCCATCACTGCCTCTCCCCTGGGAGAGGAGGAGCCCGGTCCGGAGGACGCGGAGAGAGGGGGATACTTGTCTATCCCCCGGTACGACGCGAGGGCGGGGAGTGGGGCATTATAGAATTTACCATTAAAAATCCATTTATGCTTTAAAACAAAAACGGAATTGTACTTTCACGCTTTGCACACAAAAAAGCTTTATATGATCAATTACTATCCTAATATAACGCCGGAGAAACCAAGAAATGCAAAAATGCTCGCATATAATTGAGACAGCAAAACTACGAACCTCAATTATCTATGAACCACGCGGTCGTGCACGTGAATATTCTGAGCTAGCAGCGAATCTCTATCGTGGTTGTGACCATGGATGTATTTATTGTTATGCCCCCCTGGCAACCCGGACTAAAAGAGACTATTTCCACCAGCCAAGTGTAAGATCAAATGTAATAAAGAAGTTTAAGGAAGACGCAAAAAAATTATCTGAACTGGGCGAGAACAGGTCTATTTTGTTATCTTTCACAACTGATCCATATCAACACCTCGATGTAAAAGAAAAACTCACTCGAAAAGCGATAGAAATCTTGCATTCCAATAATTTGAAAGTGTCAATACTCACAAAAGGTGGAAAAAGATCTGAAAGAGACTTTGATTTGCTATCTAAGCATTCAGAATTAAGTGAGTATGGAGCAACTCTTGTATTTACTGCTGAAGATTTAAGGAAAAAAATTGAACCTTATGCAGCCCCAACTGACGAACGGATTACATCATTGATGCATGCACACGATATAGGCATTAAAACATATGTATCATTGGAACCAGTATGGGATCCCGAACAATCATTAGCGTTAATTGATAAAACATATGAATTTGTTGATTTTTATAAGGTCGGGAAATTGAATTATAATAATCAACAAAATACAATCAATTGGACCCAATTCAAGATTGACGTTATCTCAAAATTGAATGAGTTAAAAAAACAGTATTACATTAAAATTGATTTGCAGAAATATTAAATAAATTATTCTCAAATAAAATTATTTAATGACTATTCCGACAGTATGGCAATTAGATCCACATACACAGGCCAAACACCAGATACTGGAAGAATACTTAAAAGCATGGTTTCCAATTTTATCAAAGTACAATAAACGAATAATGTATATAGATGGCTTTTCTGGACCAGGAATTTATAAAAAGGGAGAGAGTGGTTCTCCAATTATTGCATTACAATGTTTAGTCGATCATTCACATAATCTCTGTAGTGAGAGACCTAATCGAGAATTTGTTTTTCTATTTATTGAGGAAGATGAAGAACGGGTAAAAATTTTATCTGATAGAATTGAAAAAAAATTCCCCAATCTACCCCAAAATATTAAGATTCAATTGGAAAATGGAGAATTTGATACAACAATGGATCCTCTTTTGTCAGAATTAGAAAAAAATGGTTTAAATTTAGCCCCTACTTTTACATTTATTGACCCGTTTGGTTATGGTGGCTTACCTTTTCATATTATCCGACGTATATTGAATTTCAATCAATGTGAGGTTTTCATTAATTTTGCATATGATTCAATAAATCGTTTTATTGAAGCAAAAGATCCTCGTGAAACGACATTTGATATGTTTTTTGATACACAAGAATGGAGAGAAATAAGAGAAATTAAAGAACCGGAAAAACGGACTGCATTTTTGACTGGTCTATATACTAAGCAATTAAAAAAAGCGGCTCAATATGTCAGAGCTTTTGAGATGATAAACAATCTCAATAAAATATCCTATTATCTCTATTTTGCATCAAATCATCAAAAAGGATTTTGGGAAATGAAAAAAGCGATGTGGCGAGTAGATCCCAGGGGTTCCTTTCGGTTTGCAGATACTACGGATGTTGGACAAAGATTTTTGATGTCGTATGATTCTGAACAAAAATTTAAAGAGCAAGCAAATCTTATTTTCGAAAAATACAGTGGAAAGACCGTTTCATTTGAAAATTTAGAGCAATTCATCGTTGATTCAACTGGGTATCCGTATCTTTGGAAAGCTGGTTTGCGGATATTAGAGAAAGAGGGTAAAATCACTGTTCAAAATCGCCAAAAAAGAATGACTTATCCTCCAGGATGTATTATTTCGTTTTGCGACTAAATCTCATCTCAAATTTTCTCTATTAAAAAATATTATAATCTTTAAAGCGAATGAAAATTAATGAGTCCTGAACAATTCAAGGCCCTGTTTAACGAATTCACGAAGGATGAAGCTGCCTTTGATGCACTTTGGAAAGATATTTCTCGGGTTATCGCGATTCATCTGTGTTATTGGGATGAACATCATAAACCTTTATTACATTGTTATGCCCGAGTCGATATTGAATCAAATTATATTAATAATCAATAATACGGAGAATTGAGAGAAAAATTACAGGATTAATAAAAAGCGATTTTAATTCAAATAATCCTTACCGCAACTTAATTCTTTACAAACGAATTTTATCTAATTACTAGAATTTACTCCAAAGAACGCCTCTATTGCGAACATAACTAGCACAGCCATCAAATCTGCATAAATTAATTAATTTAATCAGCGGTAATAATGAATTCATGATATTTACAAGGAATTTAGTAACATATATGATAATAGTCGAGAATTCTATGTGTCGGAAAAAATTGAAATTGTTATCCACCTCGTAGGACATGGTAGAAATGGAATTTCAGAATATCCTTAATAAACATCGCGAGTTATCTTTTTCAGAAAGGGATAAGGGCGCTCGTTTTGAGCGACTTATGCAGAGATTTTTACTCACAAATCCAATGTATGAAAATAAATTCGAGAAGGTATGGCTATGGAATGAATTTCCCTATAAAGGTGAATTTGGGAGATCTGATGTCGGCATTGATTTGGTTGCTCTAACAATAGAGAATGAATATTGGGCAATTCAGTGCAAATGCTTTCAAGAAGACACTCAGATTGATAAAAAAGATGTAGATTCGTTTTTAGCAACTTCAAGTCGAGAATTTTCAATAGAAGATGGTAAAAAAATCAGGTTTGCACATCGTCTTTGGATATCAACTACTAACAAATGGGGTCAGAACGCTGAAGAAGCTCTACACAACCAAGTCCCCCCAGTATCGAGGATAAGTCTTTTCGATTTAGAATCCGCTCCTGTTGACTGGAAAAAACTCGATGAAGGAATATTTGGTTTTAAGGCACGATTAGCCAAAAAAACAATCAGACCTCATCAGACAGTTGCAATTGAAAAAGTCCATGAGCATTTTAAAGACGCTGATAGAGGGAAGCTCATCATGGCGTGTGGAACTGGCAAGACTTATACTGCTTTAAAAATTGCTGAGAATGAGACCGAGGGAAAGGGTTTAATTCTTGTTTTAGTTCCTTCTATTGCCTTAATGGGGCAGACATTAACAGAGTGGTACTATGACGCTGAGAAACCCATCAATGCTATTTGTATCTGTTCTGACGTCGAAGTATCAAAGAAGAAAGGCAAAAATGATGATATAGATTCTTCGAGTGTGGTAAATCTTGCTTTACCCGCCAGTACAGATGTTGACAATATTTTAAGACAGTTTAAGCATATTGATAAAACGGGTAATGATGGCTTAACAGTAGTTTTTTCGACATACCAAAGTATTGATGTGATTTCAAAAGCGCAAAAGAAATTAGAAACAATTTTTGATCTTATTGTTTGCGATGAAGCCCATCGCACTACTGGAGTTACTTTAACCGGTGAAGATGAGTCTGCTTTTGTAAAGGTCCACGATAATGAATTTTTAAAGGCTAAAAAACGCCTCTACATGACCGCTACACCCCGAATTTTTAGCGATGATAGTAAAAGCAGAGCCGAACTCAATGATGCGGTTATCTGTTCAATGGATGATGAGAATAAATATGGTAAGGAGATACATAGGCTTGGTTTTGGTCAGGCTGTGGAGGAAGGGTTACTTGCCGATTATAAGGTGCTAGTTCTTACCTTAAATGACCAGGATATTTCCCCATCTGTCCAAAAAATGGTCGCTGACGAGGACTATTCGATAAATGCCGATGATGCCTCTAAGTTAATAGGTTGCATAAATGCTCTGTCTAAACAAATCGTAGGTGACGATGGAGTTATCAAAGAAACAGATCCTTTACCTATGAAAAGGGCCGTGGCCTTTTGTCAAAAGATTACTGTAAGCAAAGAAATTACGAACAATTTCAATGCCGTTTCTAAGAAATATATTTCAGATTTACCTGAAGAGAAGCAGGAAACAATCCTCAATGTAAAGTCCCGTCACATTGATGGGACTATGAATGCAACAACCCGAGATATCTTATTAGGGTGGTTGAAAGAAGAAAGTGAAGAGTGCCGAATACTTACAAATGTCAGATGTCTGAGTGAAGGGGTTGACGTTCCTTCTTTGGATGCTGTAATGTTTTTAGCTGCACGCAATTCGCAGATTGATGTTGTGCAATCTGTCGGTCGTGTAATGAGGCTTTCTGAAGGGAAAAAGTATGGTTATATCGTAATTCCTGTCGTCATTCCAAGTGATATTCCTCCTGAGAAAGCTTTGGATGATAATACACGATACAAAGTAGTTTGGACGGTTTTAAACGCTCTCAGAGCACATGATGATCGTTTCAATGCCACAATAAATAAGATTGAACTCAATAAGAAAAAGCCTAAAAATATCTTGGTTGGAAGACCTGATCTCCGATTTGATACTAATGGCAATCCTATTTCAGTCAAGGATGGCAAATTAGATAGAACGATACAAACACGATTCCAACAGCAGTTTGAGGAATTGCAAGGTGTTGTTTTTGCCCGTATGGTCAATAAAGTTGGAGACCGGCTTTATTGGGATCAATGGGCTAAAAGCGTCGTAGAAATTGCTGAAAAGCAGATTGCACGCTTAAATAATCTGGTGAAGGACGAAAAGGTCAAGGTTACTTTTGATGAGTTTCTATCAGGACTTCAACAAAACATAAATCCAGAAATTACCAGGGAACAAGCAATTGAGATGTTATCACAACATATGATAACTAAACCCGTTTTTGAAGCAATTTTTGATAATTATTCCTTTGCAGAGCATAATCCGATATCAAAATCAATGCAGAAAATGATTGATTTGTTAGAAGCCCATGCAATTGAAAAAGATACTCACACATTAGATCGGTTTTATGAATCGGTGAAGAAGAGGGTTTCTGGTATTGATAATGCCGAGGGCAGACAACATGTAATAGTTGAACTTTACGAGAAATTTTTTAGAAATGCTTTCCCAAAGATGGTCGAACAACTTGGTATTGTATACACCCCAGTAGAAGTTGTGGACTTTATTATTCGTTCAGTTGATGATGTCTTGAGGCTCGAATTTGATAGAGGTCTTTCAGACGATAATGTTCAGGTCCTTGATCCATTTACGGGCACGGGTACATTTATCACCAGATTACTGCAAAGCGGATTGATAAAACCAGACGATCTCAAACGCAAATATTCGGATGAAATACACGCCAACGAGATCGTTTTATTAGCCTATTACATTGCTGCCGTAAACATTGAAAATACATATCATGATTTACTACCGGAGACACCGGAATACCAGAGTTTTAACGGCATATGCTTAACAGATACTTTTCAATTGGGTGAGTTTATACAAGGTGATCTCCTTCGCTCTAACTTCTTCCCAAAAAATAGTGAACGTGTAGAGGCTCAACAAAAGACACCAATTACCGTAATAATTAGCAATCCCCCGTATTCAGTCGGGCAAAAATCGGCAAATGATAACGCACAGAATATGTCATATCCGAAACTGGAAAAACGTATTGCTGACACTTATGCCAAAGAATCAACAGCTACCAATAAAACCGCATTATACGACGCTTATATCAAGGCTTTTCGTTGGTCATCTGACAGGCTAGATAAACAACATGGTGGAATAATTTGTTTTATTTCCAATGGTAGCTGGCTTGACGGTAATGCTCATGATGGTTTTAGAAAACGTTTAGAAAGAGAATTTAATTGCATTTATATATTTAATTTACGAGGTAATGCAAGAACTCAAGGCGAACTAAGAAGAAAAGAAAAAGATAATGTATTCGGCTCTGGTTCACGAGCCCCAATAGTGATAACCCTATTAGTTAAAAATCCAAATGCTGAAAGTAAAACTGCCACTATTTATTATCAAGACATCGGGGATTATCTTACTAAAGAAGAAAAACTTTCAATCATAAAGAAATTTGGGACAGTAATTAATCCTGAAATTGATTGGAAAATTATAATCCCAAACGAAAAAGGAGACTGGACAAATCCTCGAAATGCTGTCTATAGCGGATATATGCCCATTGGAAATAAAAATGGGGATGAAACTAACAAATCATATTTCATACCCTTTTATTCGAGTGGCTTGAAAACTGCCAGAGATTCTTGGTGCTATAATTTCAATAGAGGCACACTAATTGAAAAAATTAAAGATTCAATTAATTTTTATAATTCACAGGTCGACGATTTTTCTAAAGTAAAAGTTCAAAATAAAAATTTAGTTGCTGAGGAATTCATTTCTTACGATTCAACACGATTTAGCTGGGCCAGGCAACAAAAAAAGGACATTAATAACCAAAAAAAATATTCTTTTGATACTAAATCAGTTCAAATCAGTATTTATAGACCCTTTTTTAAACAATATCTCTATTTCAGTCTCCAGTTAAATGATATGGTTTATCAAATTCCTCAACTGTTTCCTACTCCACAACTAAAAAATTTAGTAATTTGCATTCCTGGCCCAGGGGGTAAAAAAGAATTTTCAGTAATTATTACTGATTGCATACCTGATCTTCATTTAAACGGAGATTCACAATGTTTCCCCTTGTATTTCTATGAAGAAATTGGAATTAAAAGAGAAAAAAATACTTATCAGAGTCTTCTTGAGACAGATGAGACCGAACCAATCAATAAATACAATAAAAAGGACGGGATAAGCGATTATATTTTTAAAAAGGCAAAAGAGCAGTATGGAGAATCTCGTTTAACCAAAGAAGACATTTTTTATTATGTTTATGGCTTGCTCCATAGTCCTGATTATCGCAAGACCTTTTCAAATGATCTAAAAAAGGAATTACCCAGAATACCTTTGATTGACAACCTCAAAGACTTCTGGAGTTATAGCAAGGCTGGACGAAAATTAGCGGACTTACACCTAAATTATGAGACGGTTCCCCCATACCCTGATGTAAAGGTCACAGGTATTGAAAGCGAATATTTCAGAGTAGAAAAGATGAAATTTATTAAAAAAGATCAAAAGGATACTATCCTCTACAATAGTAAAATCACAGTATCCGGAATACCTGACAAAGCTTATCAATACATCGTTAATGGTAAAAGTGCGATAGAATGGATAATGGAAAGATACCAGATCACAACACATTCAGATAGTGGAATTACCAATGATCCCAACGATTGGGCAAAAGAAGTAGGTAACCCACGATATATCCTGGATTTGCTCCTTAGTATCATCAATCTCAGTGTCCAGACTGTCGATATTGTTGAGGGATTACCTAAATTAAAATTTGAATGAAAGGTAATAAGAGGAATTTATGCCTTTATAGGGTGAAGCAATAATTAGCTTTTCTCTGTGATGTTTTCTTGGAAGAGGAGGTGTTTTTTATCCCTTCCCACCTCCCTTCACAAGACCGTACTCAATCTCATAGTACGCACTCGGTACAGAGATGATATACCGCATCTTCCGCTTCTCCTCCGCCTCGGCAATCTGCTTCAGCAAGGAGGCCTGCTCTGCCGGTGCATGGCCAACCGTCACCCATCGTTTGGTCTCATCACTCATCTTCCAGGACCTGGTCGGGACCGTCTCCGGAGGCCTGGTCACCGTGTCGTCGTCGGGGTCGAAATAGGCAACAACATCGTCCTTCTCCGACTCTGCCGCCCACTGCAGGGCCTCGGCAACCTCCTTCTCGACGAGGGCATCCTCCCTGGCCACGACCGCCTGGCTCTTCTGCCGGTGCTGCCAGTACGCAGCGATGGCCGCGACTAACGCCACCAGCAACTCAAAAATCTGAACTAATTCCTGTTCCATGAAATCACCTCCAGGCAAGGGACGGGACCAACTGAAAAGAGACGGTGAAAAGAACCCTCACCGCCTCCGCAGGTTCTGCTCCATCTGGTCGTGCATCCCGGCGATGATCCTGAGGATTGCAAACAGCATCATCAGGCCGCCGAGACTCACGCCGAGGAGGAACACGAATCCTTCCTCCATGGTCCCTCCCTCCCTGGAAAGGGAAAATTACTCGCTGGACGCTCAGGCCAGTGCGGGAACGGTGTCTGCCCAGGCCTCGATGGTCGCAAGGATTGCGTCCGCTTCGTAGGAGGTGACACGGACCTCTTCGCGGGCAAACGCCACGTAGTAGATCTCCCCGGTCGGGTCGTGGCACTTGATGGTGGCCGAATACCTCTCGGCATCCGGGTCGTTCACCGGGTCCCCGCCCATGGCGGTGGAAAGGTCGGTGTCCGCAAGGATTGCGGCCTTCGCGCCGTTGAACCCGGTCACGGTTCCGGCCCTGGCGGTCACGTACCCGACAGTGTTCGCTTCAAGATCCTCGAAATTGATCCGGGCGGTATAGCCTTCCCGGGTCTTGTCCATGGCCGGCATGGGGCCGCTGGACGTTTCGTATGCAGTGCACCCGAAGGGATTGGTATCCAGGACACCCTGGACGATCCCTGCAAAGGTGGCGACATCCGCTATCGGAGCTGCAAGCTCACGGGTTGCCGACTTGACATTGCTCTGCTGGACAAAATCTGCCATTGCTGATACTCTCCTGTCTGCCCTGTTCCCGGGAATCGAGTAGACGTGGAGTATATAAAGAAAAAGGAGTATTTGGGTGTGACTGTATCGGGAATATAATAAATGTGAATTGCGCCAATCTAACGATGAGGGATAGATATCGAAAATGGATATGAAATCACCTGGAAGTGGGTTCCCTTACAGATATTCGGGATGGGAATCGGCATCTGGTTAATGGGGACCGGCGTATCATTCCAACCGGGGCGCTGCCTGCCAGGAGGACCATGTGACATGACTCTTGCTATCCTTTTACAGGCAATCGGATTTGTATTGTTCGTTGTTTCAGGTTACAGTCTGATGAAAATGAGTTTTGGTCCGCTCAGGTAACTCATTGGTCTATTTAATCCCCCTCCACATAACCTCATGTAACCTGATTTTTCATCATCATAATTCCCGGCACCCCAAACTTTCACCGAGCGTGGTTCCTGCCTATATAGATCCGATCCAGAAAAGATCTCAGTATGAAATATCTCATGTCAGACCAGACCCTCTTCCGGGACAGGGACGTGTTCGAAGCGGATTACCTCCCGGAACAGTTCAATTACCGCGATGCCCAGCTTCGCGAGATGGCATTTGCCATCCGGCCAGCAGTTTTTGGGTCCAGGCCGAACAATGTCGTTCTCAAAGGGCTCCCGGGGACCGGGAAGACAACCAGTGTCCGTCATCTCTTCTCTGAGATCCGGGAGACCACGCAGCGAATCGTGCCTGTCTATGTGAACTGCCAGAACCATCATACGCGGTTCATGGTATTTACCCGGATTTACGAGGGAGTCTTTGGGCACCTCCCGCCCACGACTGGCATCTCGTTGCGGAGAATTTTAAACGAGGTTGGCTGTGCATTAAGCGAGCGGAAAAAAGTGCTCCTCGTATGCCTGGACGATGCGAATTACCTGCTCCACGACGGAGTGCTCAACGATACGGTCTTCTCCATCCTCCGGCTCTACGAAGAGTTCCAGGGGGTGCGGAGCGGGGTAATCCTCACGGTGAGCAACACCGAGACAGATTTCCGGAAAGAACTGGATGCCTGTGTGATATCGTCATTGCAGCCCACGGAGATTTATTTCCCTCCATATTGCTGTGATGAAGTGAGAACCATCCTCCAGGAGAGGATCCACCGAGGGGTGTATGCGGGGGTAATCTCCAGCGAAATGTTTGAGCTGATCGTGGAGAGGGCCCTGCTCGCCGGAGACCTCCGGGTTGGTCTTGATCTCATCCGCAGAGCCGTGCTTAGCGCGGAACAGGACGCGAGGAAGATGGTGGAGGCAGGTGATATTGAGTCTGCGTTTGAAATATCGCAACATATTCACCTTGTCAATTCGGTGAAGATCCTGAACAAGGAAGAGAAGAAGATGCTCTGTTCCATGGCAGAGTATTCCATGCAGGAAGAGCGTATCATGTACTCAGGGGAGCTTTTCGATTCAGTGCGTGAGGCGACCCCCATGGGATATACCACGTTTTTCGAACGGTTGAAGAAGTTCGATGAGATGCGGTTGATCAGCATGAGATCGTGCTGGCGTAACGGGAACACGAGGGAGATCAGCCTGCGATATGAGGCTGAGAAGGTGATGGAGGAGTGTGGGGGGTGAAATAACTTACTTTTCACCTTTAATAATTATCCAGGAAGTATTTTTGCTTGGGTCGTTCTTTTTTGGTCTTTTTTCCGTGTTCCAATTATTCTCTCCAAATATTTCATTCATTGCCTGCGGTACAAATGTAAAAGCTAAATCCCATCGTTCTTTTCGATCTATCACATGCGGGAGAGCGTCTGTTAATTTATTTTGAACATCTGCCCAGGGTTTTCCTTGCTTCTTCAGTTTTTCTATGTATAAAATATCATTTCGTAAGGAGGATATTGCGATGGTTTTATTTTGCTGGAAAATATCAATAGGTTCGCCCTCTCCCTCATCGGATTCGTCATATTCAGTACTTGCAGATTTTTTATCGTCGGTATTAACGGTTTCAGAAGGTATTTGTGTTATTGGAGCTGGTTTGAATCGTTTTTTTAACTCTTCAGCAAAAGTCGGAACTGGGGGGAGTTCATATTTGGGATCACGTGCTTCATACAATTCTTCAAATGATAATACCCTAACAGGTATTGGATAGCTTTTTCCCCCAGCACTGCTCCAAAATATACAATTCCCGACGAGTGGCTCGTTAAGAAGAGTACTCAGTAAATCATCTGAAAAATGGGCATTCGCTCTTTTTAATGACTGTAAATCATTTGCTGAAAGTAGATGGAAAACAAACCAATTATCTCCCTGACTGAGAATTTCAGTTGAAATGCTTCCGGGTTGTTGAGTGATGAGTACAGCTCCAAGATCATATTTCCGACCTTCTTTTACCCATGCAACATATGGTGGAGAGCTTTTCGCACTACCAAGAACGGATTGAGCTTCTTCGACTACAGCTATTGTTGGAATAGTTTTAGGCTGGGCTTCAGTAAATTGTTCCTGATTATATTCAAATATTTTTTGAAGAATTATTCCAGAGAGAATTAGTGCGGGTTCCCCCCTAAGCTGTGAAATATCAATTACACAAAGTTTTCCTTCCTTCAATGATGTGATCAGCATGTCAAGCATTTGACTGCTGGAATCATGCAACATTTTAACGATTGAAGTCATATTTGCTCTGGCGGCGGCCATTTCTACATCTTGTTGTTCTGTCAAATGTAAAAGATCCTTGATGGTATCTGAATCCGCCATATTTCCGCTTTCAGATATTAAATCAACCAATTCTCTCCAATCCGTGTCATTTAAGCCTTTAAGCTTGCGAACATTCTGTTGTTCCTGTTTTTCAGGAGACAATGCAATGGATATGACATCAGAAGGTCTTAATCGGCGAATATCTAATTTAATGTCCCCGGCGACAAAAGAATGATAAAATTTGCTCGGGCCTTTCTTTTTTGTAAATACGACTAATTTATCTTCAAGTTCTGGCACATCACAAAGCCCAGGACGACCACTATCATCCGGCCAGTAATATTCTCCATCAGGGTCAAAAATCAATGTTCCCACGGGAACTTTAATCCCACCACGTTTTTCAATTGTAGGTGTCTCTTTGTAAAGACTACTGAATAGAAGCTTATTAAGATTTGATTTTCCAAAACCTGCCCGAGCAAAAACAAATGATCTCCGCGAAACGAGTTGTTTAATGTCAAATCGTGGAATTACTGAAGGATTTTTAATTTTAACATAAGATTCGGGATTAAATCTATCGTCGTCTGAACAGTAAACGAATTCTCCCAGAGCAAAAAATCCTAAATCTACTCCCGTAACATTGTGCCCTGCAACCTCTTGTAATAATTCATCTGAAAGAAATGCGACTTTGCTTCCAACATGAGGAAGCCTTCTGTGCGATGCAGCAAAAACAACTTTTCCGTCGATTATTCGTAAAACACCAAGAACACGGATTTCTACACGATATTTTAAGTACTGTTCTCTAAGGTCCTCTGGAATTTCGCGATTGTCTGTTACCGCTCGGATGCCGTAATCTTCACCCGAACTCGAAGTTAATCTACCTTCCGAAGAAACGGAAGTAATTCTCCCTAAAACACCTTCATCTTCGGTTTCAAGTTGAATAAGAAGAAATTGCCCATGCATCGGTGCACTTTGAAAACTAATTTGATAGGGTAATACTAGTTCAGCATGGAACTCAAGGCCTCCCTGTTTAAAACCACGAAATATTCCAACTACCTTATCTCTAGGAAATAATTTCATTCATACCTCCGGGACGATAAATCCGAATTCAATCTCCAAGAATCAATAATTTCACGTTTTTCTAAAGGAACTAAATCTCTCACCGCAGAAAATATTTCGTCTTGAAATATCTGTAAATCAAAATCGACGATTTGGGCGTGTTCGTGTGCCTTTTGAAGACAAAGCGGATAGAATGGTACTGGAAAGCCGTTTACCGCATCATTTAAAAGATAACCCAATATTTCTGAAGCTTTATCACTTTGGCCTGAAAATATGTCAATAGCCCATATTGGATCTCCTCTTCGATTACCGAATCTTACGAGATACATATCTCCAGCAACAAATTTTGGGGCTTCCCTGTCTTCACCTTCAATTTCACTACCACGGGCATATTCAGGCCATACATATGCTTTGGCTTCCAGCGCTCTTGGAATTCTTACATAGCGAGGTTCACCCGCAGGAAATACACCTTCGATAGCCATTGCTAGCCGATATCGATCAATTACTTTGCTATGTTTTGCAATTCCTACTAAGAATACTCGTCTTTTATCCCTGCGATAGATGTCTTCAATTGCATTTTCAACATTCTTTCGCCATTCTATAAACAATTCCTTAGCAAAAATCTTTGATCGTAAAACCCCATCTCGAACAATTAAGGTATCGGTAGCAAATGAATCATATACAATTCTTTCGTATAGAACCGCCCATTCACAAAGATCTCGATAGACAAGAACCCAACCTGGTTTAACCTTCTCTGGAGATTCACGAACCAACGACCCTTTAGGAATCATTGGACTAAGGTTGGCTAAAGTTTTTACACCCAAATCATTCATCATTTTTCCAAGAGCTGTTTTGGGTGAACCATCGACATTGAACTGTGCTCGGCTTAGTTCATCTGTATCGGTTGAAGGCGAAACGGCATCAAAACAGAGATTTTTCCCATAAGAATCAGTTACTCTTACAAGTTGAATGTAAAAAGGATCAAAGATTAGTTTGTTATTTCCTCCATCACTTGCAACAAGTGATACAGCAGTTGTTGATCTTGGTTGAATTTTACGCACTTCGTCAGCAAATGTTCTAACTTCTCTTCGAAGTGTTTCTAATAAATTCTTGTCAGATTGGGCCCGCTCATTAATTGCCCTTCGAAGCACGGGTAGTTCATCTATATCAAACATAATTCCTCAAGTAAGTATTGCGTAATAATCGATTTCTTCGCGTGAAGGCCCCATTTTCCCACCAAATTGATCAGACTGTCTCCGACCATTACTAGGAACCCCTGCAGTCTCTACCTTGCATTGTTTCCATCCACTATTTGCTTGATTGAGTGATTCCTGAATTATCTCCAACGGATTACAAGAATAACTAGGAATAGTACCAAATCTGATGACCATTTTAGCATTGGGAGCACAGAAATGAGTGATATTTTTCCAAACGGCTGCGAGTTCTTGGATAAATATTTGTTCGTTAGAATGCTTCAATTGGTCAGTTTTCGAATAATCAACATATTCTGGACCCCCCAGGAACCATTTTCTAAGCCATTGATCCTGAACATACGTCTCCATTCCGAAATATGGGGGGGATGTAATAATCCAGTTAAATCCGTTTTGGGGAGAGAATTCTAGTTTTTTGCGAGCATCTGAAAGAGAGGTGCCTCCATCTGTCAGTTTAGGAATTTTTTTAAATGTATAGTTGGCTCGTTTGGTTACAATTTCAAGCATATCAATTTTATTGGGTAATAATCCTCTTTTTTCCCAATAATGAACCGAATAATCAGGTTTAGTACTATACGTTCGTGGCATCTGATTTGAAAGGTATGATGTTGTCGTTTTCATAATTGGGCCATGGAGGATTCCAAGTATCAGTGCCCTAAGAGCAATAGCCTCATCACTTGAACAATCCTGAAGTAATGCTTCTCTTAGGAGACAGATTTGTCTTAACGTAGAAGAATGATAACACAAATCCCAAAATCTTCCTTTTGGAATTTTTTTGGGTCTTGCATCTTTATCTAGTATTTTTTTACACAGATTGATAATATCAGTTGGTCTTGAATTCACAAACTTCGCAGATGAAATTGCATATGCAATTGGACTTGTATCTATTCCATATGAAGGTAAACTTAATAGCCTGGCTGCAAAACTTGTTGTTCCCCGTCCACAAAACGGATCTAATACCCAATCTCCAGCTTTTGCATGGATTAACTGGGAAAATGGAAAATCAAGTGGAAACATTGTAAAATATGGACATATTGTGTTTAATCGCACTATTGGACTTGGTGGTTTTGGGAGATTGATTAGATTTTGAAAATTTGTTTGATAGGATGAGATAAATTCCATCTTATGCCTCTGCGTTGAATATTCTGATGATTATGCGTAGATATTTTTTATTATTTAAATTCAACACACAATTCTGAATTAATTGTATTCCTCCTCCCGACCATAACACACCTCACACAACCTCACCCCACTCTGCCGGTCCAACCAAACCGCCGGTTCCAGGTCACACACCGAACACCGGCCGATTGAGACGTTTACCCTTTCCATATTCGAGGTATCGATGACTCCTGGCAGGGGAGGGGCCGAGGCCCGCTCCCGGTCCACCGCCTCCTGGTAACAGTGCCTGCAGATCCTCCGGGCGGTTTGCTCTCCTTTCGGCCGGCTCTTCCGTTCAGGTGTGAGCTTCTCCACGTAGCGGGTATCCTTTCTCCCACACACATAACAGGGGGTCCGCTCGGGGACGTCCAATCTCTTATAGTCGCGGGCACTGATTCTCCTTCCCTCCCCTTCCACATCCTTCGACACGGACCGGGAACTAATCGGAGTCAATTCATCGTCTGGTTGAACACCCGGCCCATCTTGTGAGGAGATTGCCCTAGCACCTTCTTCACTGCTCACCACACTCACAGGTACAGAAGTGCATGCACCCCCCGGTTCACGCTGGTGTATGTCTTCCTCCTTGCAGGAGGATATACCCGTACTCACACACGTACTGTGTGTACAATAGAGAGATTCGTCAGCCGTCGCCTCTGGTCCCACTTCTTCTCCTGCTGCAGTCGCGGAAGAACCGGGGAAGTCAGTCGAAGGATTGCAGCCTCCATTGTCACGGCCCGGACCATCCTCATCGATCCACACCCCGCCGCTGGCCATCCAGTGCTTGAAGAGCTCCTGGTCAAATGTGTAAGCGTTGGTTCGCCGCCGCATGGAGAGACCGCTCTCCTCCTCGGAGACAACCGTCCGGTCGGTGAACGCGATCGCAGGGCACTTCTCGAGCAACCCCGAGTAGGAGGTCCCTCTGCTCATGTACCCGTGTATCAGCTTGTGGATGTTCCCGTTGCTCCACCCCGTCGCTCTCTGGAGCATGGGGATGGTGAACTCCTGCCATTCCGCCCCGCTGATCACGTCCAGGAGATCCGCCTCCCTCCGGGTAAGCTTGCTCGTCTGCCCGCCGGCCGAACCGTGGAGCAGTCCGTAGAGCCGTGATGCCTGCCGGAAATCTTCCCTGGTGGCGAAGAGACAGGAGACTCCACTCACCTCCCGGGTCTCCCGCTGCATGAACCGGAGGAGTGCGTTCGCCTTGATCAGGTCCAGGAGCATCTCCGGGTTCCTCCGGTTGTCCCTGGCCTGGAACCGGATCTGCGGGGCGAACGGAACCACCACGTAGAACCGCTGGCGGCCAAGCACCTCCCACATCGCCTGGCAGACCAGGACCTCGGACCGCTCCTCCTCGCCGTGGAGGGGGAGCTCGTGGTCCCGCAGGAGAACCCGGGCAAGCACCAGATCGTCCTGCTCAGGGGAGTCGTCGATCCAGCAGGTGAGCATCCGGTTGAACACCTGGTCATCGCCCGAGCCCTCAACCTTGGCCACCCACCACACGCACCGCTCCGGGATGGTGCAGACCTGACCCTTCCGGTCCCGGCTCACGGTGCGGTAGAGGAACGGTTCGCGAAACGAGGTGGTCACCCCTTTCAGGATCTCCTGCATCTCGTCTGAGAGGGTGGTGTCGTCCAGGATGATGACCATGCCCGGCTGGAGCGAGTCGTGGTAGAAGAGGGCCTTGTTGCTCATCGCCCCCTGGAGCCGGAACCTCTCGGGGACCTGGCGGAGGATGGTGGAGAAGATATGGCTCTTCCCCTTCCCGCTCTCCCCGGTGACGGAGACGTGCAATCCGTTGGTATTGATCACCGAGCGGGAGGCGAGGGAGAGAAGGAGACACTCGGCCACGGTCTGGTCGCCGACGTGGTCCAGGCCGCAGCAGTCCAGCATGGTCTGCAGGGGGTCGCCGGTGCGGAGGACCTCGTGAGCATCTTCCAGTCCGGGATAGGTTTCCAGTGCCGTGGAGTCCGGACCGGGCATCAGATTTGGGGCGGTCGGTGAACGGTTGCGTGATGATCTGGCCAGGGGATGTGACGTCCCTTCAAACATCCGGCGCAACTCGGGCCAGCGCTGTGACCCGCCACCGCATGACTGGTGATGGCAGCCGGCGAAGATTGCACCGCTCGAGAACTGGATGACAAACGCTCCGTCCTTGTGCGCTCCGGAGAACGGGCATTCCTTCAGGACAAAGAGAGTCCCACCCTGCCATGGCCGTTCGTTCCGGACCGACAGGCCATGCGATGCGAGCCAGGCCCGGAGGTCGAACCCTTTCGCGGTCCGCGAGGGTGATGTGCCTCCTGAGGGTGATTCCCTGGGGAGAGCCCGGGCAAGGTGTTCCAGCAGTTCGAGGGACACAGGCTCAACGGGATCCGGAACGGCCAGCAGCCGCGACTTGCGATGTGGCCGTTCGAGGGTGTGGTCTCCCTTGCGGGTCGTGGTCCCGTAGAGTTTCCAGATACGTGCCGGGTTGAAGTTCGCCGAATCGACGGTGACGGTCCCATCCGAGAAGAGGGCGTCCAGGGTGGCCAGGCATTTCTTCACGAGCTCGCCGGCTGCTTCATCTTTTGGGAGGTCCACGTGGTAGAGCAGGTGAGCCCCGTTCCCTGAGTCTGCCTGGATCGGCTCAGGGAATCCCATGTCGGAAAGCCACGCCGCTACTCGCTCCGCGCGGTCTATCGCGGCCTTGTGTTCCTCTTCGGTGGAGGAGACCCCACTCGGCCGGACCGGGTCCAAATCTACCGGGAACCACCGCCGGCAGAGGATATCTGCATCGCTGGTGGTCGCGTCTTTCCGACCGAGCCTGAGCTTCACCCGGTTGGCCCTCCTGGCGAGGAGGGCCGGGTTGACCGGGTTTAAGGTGATGTAGATCCCCTGCACCTCGGGGAGTGTGTCCAGGGAGAGGGCCCGAGACGCCAACGCCTCGGGCGTATCGAAGTAGCCGGAGTGAACCGCGTTGTCGGCAAGGGCCCGGAGCTCGGCGATACCTTGGTCCGGGAAGAGCAGTGAGAGGGCCTGGTCGATCTCCTCACTCATCATCCGCACCCGGCTCGCCAGGGAAGAGCGGGAAGAGGGGGGCGGAGACCGCATCGCCCCGGGCCACCCTCCGGAAGCTGACCAGGGGGATGATGAAGTGGCCCATCACTGTGAAGAAGACGATTGCCTTCCCGGCCCGGTTCATGGTGCAATGTCCTTCGATGGTCACCCGCTGTTTTTCTTCGTCGCCGACCTGGCGTTGAATCTTTACCAGCGGGGCGGCCCGGCCGGTGAAGAGCAGGTTCCGGACATCATCCGGGGGCAACTCGTAGTGTTCGCCCTCCACATCGAGGTGGAGGACCTCGCCCTCTCCAAGCGAGAGGGTCCCGGGTTCATTCACCATGGGATTCCTCCTGGTCCTCGTGGTGAATGTTCAGGATGTAATTGTGGCCGGTTGTCCTCCGGAGACGGACCTCAACAATGGTATCGCCTAACCGGTGGATCTCTGTTGAAAGTGCCTGCGGGATGAGGTAGAGCGGGACCGGCGAGGTGGTGAATTCACTGAGTGTCATCACCAGTTCACCTCACCGAAAAGCGGGGCCGCGGGTCTTAATATGATTCGTGCAGAAGAGTATGTGGCGGTCCCTTCCGGATTCTTGTTGGCGCACGATTCTTGCGGGGGGCTGCCACTTATTATGCTCTGCATCCCTGCACCTCGTTTCCTGACGGTATTAATCTGGCTGTACCCTCTGCGATCCACTTCTCCCAGACAAGTTTGGCGATGGGGTCTGGGATGTGGTCGAGGACTTCCTGAGATATTTCTCGCATGTTCGTTTCTCCTGTGCAGGAAGGGCTCCCAAAATTTAGTTATATAGGGAAACCTTCTGCACGGAGAATAGGTCAGGAAGGATGAGAATAAAAGGGAGAACCCCGCGGGGTGAAAGCAAGATTATAATTTTAATAGCGGAAAAATACAATTGGAAAAACCAATGGATTTGCTAAAAATTTTTATTCAGCTGGCTCCCTTTTCCGATAATCAAATAAACTTAAATCGAAATCCTGGCAATATTCATAACCCCTTTTGGCATTTTCTTTAAGATCATGTTTGAAGATTTCTATCACTCTCCTCTTATCCAAAGCTCCCGAATACGCCGCAATCGCCAAATCTAACATATATAATGGCCCATGGACTCCCTCTTCCTTATGATATTTTTTCAAGCGAGTACGTCCCTTATCATGAAGACAACCTTGAAGCAATAAATTAACAAAATCTGTCATCTGTGATCGATATACAGTAAAATAAACATTTTCTGGAATTCTATGATCTTTTTCTTTATTTTCTGTTTCAACCTTTCTGTTACGCCAACTTATCCGTTTAATGATTTCTTCAATAATTTTGAAATCTTCGGGCGTCAATTTATTCGATGATAAAATTTGATTAGCTGCGACTACTTGAATCGCATTCTCCACGTCTTTTTGAGAAATTTTAACAATCTCTGAATCAGAACTTGCTCTCTGACATAAATGATCATAGGCTTGTTTTAAAATCTCTAGAAAACGCCTAGGAATCCCATTTGAACCATATGCTGCTAAAATAAAAGCCCCATTGCTTTCAAATATCTCCTTAATCGGTTCCGTTATAGGCTTATTAAAAATATATTCTAGCCTTTTTTGGGTTAATAGAGTAAAAAATATTTCGTATTCGTCTGATAATTCATCCAATTGCAGATATTCAACCGTTGCATCTTGTCCGGGTTCGAAATTAAACGACGCACCGCTTGATTTTGAAGGATATGCTGTTGAGTAAGGGGGGTATACTGATGCACAAAAATATAAATAATTTTTCTGCATATCTGGTGTAACCGCCCCTCTAATTAATTTCAAGAGTCGAAATATTTCTAGTTGGGCTTCTTTTGAGGTTTCAGAACATTCATCTAATAATAGCAGGATATACTCACATCCGAGAATTATTTCGAGTTGCTTAAAAAATTCAACAATAAATTGAGAAGCGTTTTCAAATGCAAGAGTTCTCCCAATTGATTGAATTTCGGATTCGGTTAAATTTTTAACTATTTCATCTATGGATAGTTGAACTGTTTTGGTTCCAAATTTACCTGATGCACCTCTTTCTCTTTCTGCTTTTAATTTTTCAAGTATTCTTTCTGAATTATAGGTTAATTCATTCGTTAATTTTTCGTTTAAGTCTTTTATTTTATTTAATGTATTATCAACATCTAATTCGGTTTTAATTCCAAACATTTCTTTTATTCTATCTATTGCTTTTTTGGTCTCTGATTTTTCATACCCAATCGTTGCTTTGTGTTTCTCTAAAGTGGTAATGGTCTGAGCGACAATGTTCGCATACAGCTGAATACGAAACAGTCGAATATCAGTTTCACTCCATTCAGAAACCTTTGCAATCGAAAAATAAACTGGTAATATTTTTTTATCTTCATATATGTCTAGTGCTTGAAAGCTAATCATTTTTAAAATATGAGTTTTACCAGTCCCTCGAATGCCTTCAACCAGTAAATTTTTTCCAGGTCCAGAAAGGTATGCATAAATGTCTAATCCTGGATTAATGTGTGTAATAGGAAAAAAACCGCCGGCCTGAGCGTCATGGTTGAAGAAATTAGGATTTATATCCAAAGCAGGCATATCATACATTCTATCAAAATAAAATATAAAAATTGTGTAATATCCAAAGAATTAAATAAGATTTTTGGAAGTGAGATTGATAGAATTATTTTATTTTTACTATACAAAGCACTGGAAAACCCAAATCATTCTTTAGCGTCTCCAAAATCGTAATATATTCTGGACTCACTTTCGCCTCTCCTATTGATCCCTCAATCTTCATTGCTACTTTAACAGTCAACGCCATCGAGCACTTCGAGCGATACAATCCATCCCAGGGGTTCATTGCTTTACACCGGGGACACTCGATTGGCATGAAATAGTAATATTCTATCGGGTAATTCCCAAATCCTTCCTCAACGCCTCCAATATTGCATCATACTCCGGACTCACTTTTGCTTCCTCTACTGACTCATCAATTTTCATCGCGGCCTTTTCATTCAAGGACATGGAACACTTTCCACAATACTGAGCATAGTGTGCATTCATGGCCTTACATCGAGGGCATTGAACAGGTTCAAGTTTCATCTCAGAGTGTGGGGTTTCAACTTCTACGATCCCTGCATTTGCCAGCAATTTGCGTTCCACGTCTGCTCCCGATAAGTGGACATACACCTCGGGCATGGCACTGTTCCGTTCCCATCCGGCAACTAGCCTGAGCTCCATCTCGTTCAGTCCCGGCCTGTTACCATTGCTCCGGGCAAGGTCTGTCAGCCTGGCATGACGAATGGCATGGGGATGGACCGGTTTGGTAATATGTGCAACCCTGGAGACATGACTCAGCTTATTCTCCACCGTCCGGGCATCGAGGCGTCGGGGGCGACCGCCATACCTCCGTGAAGTCACAAAAAGGGGGGCATTTGCATCTGTCCGGAGAGGATGCATGTTGATCCATGTCTGGAGGTCCGGGACCGAGCTGATCAACCGCAACCGGCGCATGCCTGTCTTTCCATGCACAATGACGACTGCTCCGTATCGGTCAAACTGGACATGCCCGATGTTGAGGGAAAGGAGTTCATTAATCCGGGCTCCTGAATCCCAGATGAGCATGATGAGGGCCCGGTCGCGTGGCATTTCACAGGCTTCGACAAGATTCGAGATATCCTCCCGCGTGATGAGCTGATCGATGGGGAGATGGCGTCTGGGTCGTTTGATGGTTATGTTCTCGAAAAAGTGTTTTTCCTTCTTTGGTAGAAGAAAACGATAAAAGAGTTTGACCTCGAGGATATCTCCCTGGAGGGTAAAAGGGCTCACGAGTTCACGTCTCTTGATGAAGTAGTCCTCGATGATCTCCTGGGTAACAGTTTTCGCATCCTGGAACTTATACCATTTCAGAAAGGGGTAGACCCGCCATAACTTGGTACGGATTGTGTTGTATTTCACCTGCTTCAAATCGAGGTGACGTACATACCGCTCAAAATAGACCCTGTTCACCGGGTCAAGCTCTGGAAAGACTTTGAGATCATACATTGCCTTAACCTCCACAAGGCACGGATATAAGTGAATCCGGCGCCAGGTGAATGTTAAAGGCTTAAGATCCGGTCACGAAGGTGTCCGTGGGTTCGAATCCCACCCCTCGCATGCTGAAATGATGCCTTGTTCCTTCCTGTGTCGTCGCTGTTCCGGCCTTGACTACATCTTCAGGAATAAAAA
>Ga0334884_1000411_pt1 | contig 79987 bp, 62 predicted proteins | sample GraSluR1_MG_7_FD_207215 | JGI IMG/M metagenome (GOLD analysis project Ga0334884, IMG submission 207215) | Sludge microbial communities from methane-producing bioreactor in Wageningen University, Netherlands - Granular Sludge_12_05 R1 | ecosystem: Engineered > Bioreactor > Anaerobic >... | reverse complement strand
AACTATCAACTTATCAAAGAATTGCTGAAATGGAGAAAAAAGACCTGCTAAAGGATGTGGTGAAGCACATCGACATCAAATCGTTCGATTCGACCCCAATTATCAACTCAATGCGCGACATGTCGTTCACCTCGCGCGATACAGCTGTAGCAACCGATATCTTTGAGATGATGATTGCCGACAAGGAGTGCAGCAACTGGCTTATCCTGGCAGGCAGCACCAGCGCTGGTGGATGTATGCAGGTGTACGTTGATATGGTGAAAAACAACATGGTTGACGTAATTGTGGCCACTGGTGCATCAATTGTTGATATGGATTTCTTTGAGGCTTTAGGCTTTAAGCATTACAAGGGAACCCCTTTTATCGACGACAACCACTTGCGTAACAACTACATCGATAGGATTTACGACACCTTTATTGATGAGGAGCAGCTACAGGAGTGCGATTCTACCATCAAAAAAATTGCCGATGGCATGAAGCCGGGTGTATACAGCTCGCGTGAGTTCATAAAGGAAATGGGTAAGTACTTGGTGGAGCACTCGGTTAAAAAGGATAGCCTGGTGCAGGTGTGCTACGAGAATAATGTTCCCATTTTTGTCCCTGCATTCAGCGATTGCAGCGCAGGGTTTGGACTGGTTAAGAATCAGGTGGAGAACCCCGATGCGCACGTTTCAATCGACTCGGTTAAGGATTTCCGCGAGCTTACCGACATCAAAATTGCAGGCAAGACCACCGGATTATTCATGGTGGGTGGCGGAGCACCTAAAAACTTTGCACAGGATACCGTGGTTTGTGCCGAGATACTTGGCCACGATGTACCCATGCATAAGTATGCCGTACAGATTACCGTTGCGGATCCCCGCGATGGCGCTTGCTCTAGCTCAACGCTGAAAGAAGCCTCTTCATGGGGTAAGGTTGATACAACCTACGAGCAGATGGTTTACGCCGAGGCAACCAGCGTGGTACCCATCATGATGAGCTATATTTATCATCGTGGAACTTGGAAAAATCGCAAAAAATACGAGTGGGCTAAGCTATTTGATAAGTAAAAATTGGGCTTAGGTTCAAGCTGATTAAATAATGTAAAAAATGGGGGGGAATTGTTTCACCCCATTTTTTTAGCTTACGCTGGTGTAAACCTTTATATTTGGTGGATTCTGTAAATGTTTTTTTACTGCACACTGATCGGCCACTTTAACTAGAGTGTCGTAGTACTTCTCAGGGAATGAGTCTGGCACGTTAATTTTTAGCTCTATCGATTCAATCATATGGGTTGATGGGTTAAAGCTATGCTTTTGGGTTAGCGATATGCCATCGGTTGAAATTCCACGCTGATCGCAAAACGATTTAACGTATATACCAGCGCATGTTCCAATTGATGCTAAGAATAGTGAAAATGGTGCTGGCCCCTCATCGTTGCCCCCAGCCATTAAGGGCTGATCGGTAAGAATTTTGTGCTCACCTACTTGGGCAATTACTTGCTTGTTTCCGGAGAATGTAATTTCTAGTTCCATGCTTAGTAAATCGTTGTTAGTTATGTTTTGTATTTACATATCTAAAAACATAGATACTACGAAAAAGTTCAAAGCCCACTATTCATTGAATTGTGGGCTTTGAATAATTTACTCTAGTTCAATAAAATCGTCCTTAGGAATACCGCAAATTGGACATCTCCAGTCGGGGGGAAGGTCTTCGAATGGTGTGCCAGGATCAATGCCTTGCGTTGGGTCACCCAGGTTGGGGTCGTATATATATCCGCAGATTTTACACTTATGCATAGTTGATGTTTTAAGTAATTACTATTAGATTAATGGGAACTTTAAAAAGAGCTTTGAGATCTTGCCCCAAGTTTTTAATGGTATCGTCATCCTCCTCGTAGTACCATGAAATGTTTACATCGTTTCCCTTGGAGTAGCAATCCTCAATAAGCTTAATGATTTTGTAAAGAAAACGGTTGGAGCCACTATTGATGTACTCAATGGTGATAGCTACTTTAGTGTGCTGCTCGGGTAGGGTAATGTAATTCTCAATCCATTTAATAACCGGTTGGTAAAACGTAAGTGAATCTTCAGGAATCGACCGACCAGAAATCTTAATACTCCCTGGAGAGAAATCAATTTCAGGGGTTTTGCTTGTACCCTTTATAAATAATTTATTCATTCTCCCTTGGCTGATTGTTTTTACAATGCTACGGTAAAGTTACGGAAAATGATTGGGTATGACAATATTTCGATTTTAAAATATGGTAGTCAACTCACAAATCTTTTGTAAGCCTTTGCATATATTGTTTCAGGGTCCGTACGCTAAACTTACGGTTTGTTTTTGCTCTCGACACGTAAACCTTACTGGGGGTGCCGCTTATCTCGAAGCTAAATACAAACCAGTCCTCATCGCTAAAGCCCATGCTCCCAAAGCGCAGATCGTGCACCCACAGTGAGTTGTCATCCTTTTGCTCCACAATGTAAAACCCATCAGTAAAACGTATCAGATTCTTAATTTTTTCGTTTTGGTTAAAATCAGCCAGGAGGCTTTCGCTTCGATTAATGTACTTAAAGCCAATGTTGCGCTTATCGAAGTTGCTAACGTAGCCAAAGTGGTATCCAGCTGAGTCTTCGGCAATGGCAAGCCATAAGAAGTTGGTTATGGGTAACGGTGCTGTTTTAAGGCGGGTATAGCTTATCTCTTGTTCTTTAAGTTGTGTTATCACCTTCCTTTGGATATGCAGCTTGTTGGCAATCGATAGCCCTACAAATAGTGCAGTGTATATCAAAATAAACCATGCTAACTTTCGCCTAATGGCTGATGCTTGAGGCTTAAATAGCATCGCTACCATTATGCCAACAATTGGAAAAAGCAGCAGAATATCAATTATACTCATTGAGTCGAAGGCTAAACGCACATCACTAAACGGCAGAAGTAGTGCCGTCCCGTACGTGTTAAATATGTCGATGGTTGAGTGCATTAGTATGGCAACGAATGCCAATAGCGACCAATGTTTAAAGAGATTATCCCTGTGGATTTTTGAAGCTATAATTCCCACAATTGGTGCGGCAACAGCTGCAAATAGAATGGCATGGCTTGGGCCACGATGGAAGAGCAGCGCATCAACCGGGTGGAGTAGGGGCGAGATAAACGCGTCAAAATCGGGCAACGAGCCAGCAATGGCTCCCCACACAAGTGCCTTGTTTCCTACCTTTTTCCCCAATACTAACTGACCCGTTGCAGCACCGAGAACTATATGGGTTAATGAGTCCATAAAACTATTTTTGCTAACTTTGCCACCCTGTTTTAAACAGCATAATTCAACTTTCGTTCAATCATCAAAAGTAGTAAAAGTGAGAAAACGTAGGCCAAACCCACACCTTGAAAATGTTCGTATTGTTGATTTGGCAGCCGAGGGCAAGGCCATTGCAAGGGTAGACGGTAAGGTGGTTTTTGTTCCCTTCGCTGTTCCCGGCGATTTGGTGGATATTCAGGTCTTGAAAAAGCGAAAAAGCTACATGGAGGGGTTTGTAACAGCCTATCGTGAGCTTTCGGCTAGCAGGGTGGAGGCCTTTTGTTCGCATTTTGGTGTGTGCGGTGGGTGTAAGTGGCAAAGCTTACCCTATGCAATGCAGCTTGAGCTGAAGCAGAAACAGGTGGTTGATCAGCTTACTAGAATTGGGAAAATAGAATTGCCTGAGATTTCACCCATCCTCGGCTCGGGAAAAACTAAATTCTATCGGAATAAGTTGGAGTTTACCTTTAGCCATAATAGGTGGCTTACGCGTGATGAGATTGCAAGCGGAGAGGATATTGATCAACATCCCGTGCTTGGTTTTCATGTTCCGGGTAAGTTCGATAAGGTTTTTCAGGTGAACGAGTGTTACCTTCAGCCTGAGCCATCCAATTCCATCCGTTTGGCCGTTAATGCTTTTGCTTTGAGCAATGGCTACACGTACTACAATATTAAGGAGGGCAAGGGGCTGCTTCGTAACCTAATCATTCGCACTGCTTCAACGGGCGATGTAATGGTTATCCTCTCGGTTTTTGAGGATGATAACGCCAGGGTGCACGCCTTGCTAGAGCATATTAAGAATCTTTTCCCTCAGATTAGCTCCCTGATGTATGCAGTGAACCCAAAGGTTAACGATACCATCAACGATTTGGATATTATTTGCTACCACGGCAACGATTTCATCATGGAGCAGATGGAAGGAATCCAGTTCAAGGTTGGGCCCAAGAGTTTTTACCAAACCAACTCGCATCAAGCCTACGAGCTGTACAAAATTGTGCGTGAATTTGCATCGCTAGCAGGTAATGAGCTGGTGTACGACCTTTACACAGGAACTGGTACCATTGCAAACTTTTTGGCAGGCAAGTGCGCCAAAATTGTTGGGGTTGAGTATATTCCAGAAGCTATTGAGGATGCCAAGGTGAACTCTAGCATAAATGGCATTACCAACACTCATTTCGTAGCGGGCGATATGAAGGATGTGCTAACAGAACCGTTTTTTGCCGAGCATGGTTTCCCCGATGTAATTGTGCTTGACCCTCCAAGGGCAGGTGTTCACCCCGATGTGATTGAGAATGTAAGAATGGTTAGCCCAAAACGAATTGTTTACGTTTCATGCAATCCTGCAACACAGGCGCGCGATATTGCTTTGCTTGGCGATGGCTTTAGGGTAACTAGGGTGCAGCCTGTAGATATGTTCCCACATACACACCATGTGGAGAATGTAGTTCTTTTGGAGAAGGTGTAATTCAGGGCGTAGCCTTTGGTTCAATCGGGCATGATGACGAAAATGTCCTCGTCGGGCTTTTTCATGAGGTACTGCTCACGGGCAAACTTCTCGAGGTTCTCGTTGTTGGTTTGCAGCTCGTTAAGCCTATTCTTGTCGTTAGCAATTTTTTCTAGGTAGTACTCCTTTTCCTTCTCGAATCGCTTAATTTTTCGGTATTCGCTGTATACATCAATTAAGTTACTGCTATCGAAGAGAATCATCCAGAGTAGGAATATGGCGATGGTAAGCACGTATTTGTTGCGTACCCAAGGGAATACTTTTTGCCATATCTCAGCTCCGTTAATCATTTGTCGAAGTGCTTTGTTTTGTTTATGCAAATGGTTATCATCCCCCACCAAACACATGGATGATTTGAACATCATCGCCCTCAGTAACTGTTGTGTGGCTATATTGCTCCTTTTTAACCAGGTCACCGTTAATTTTAACAATCAGCAGCTCGAAGGTGAAGTTTTTTATCGATAGCAACTCCTCAACAGTTATGCTACTCTTCTCGGTATTAATCTTTTCGGTATTATGGTTTAGCGTAATCTTCATAGCTTAAAAGCTCAAGGGGTTTGCATTGCAAAATTAATCAAAAAACCAGCCCTAGCAAATAGTTTGGCAAGGTTGAGAATACTCCTTATAAACTAAAACTTTGCCGATATTTTAACATTAATGCGTCTGGATGTTAGGTAGTTTGGTACAGCGTAGTGCCCAGCCTCGTTGTTCTGGTTCGATACCGTTGGTACCCACAGGTACGATATGGTATTGTTAAAGTTTAACAGGTTAAATACCTCAACGCCCACCCAAAGGTCTTTTAACCAGGTGATGTTGGCAAACGAGGTTCCATTACCTCCCTTAAACGATTTGGTGAACCCCATATCTATTCGTCTGTACGAGGGCATTCGTGTTAACATATCCCATCTGCTCGAGTTGGGTATACCCACGGGGTACCCTGTGCCGTAGAAACCGGTGAGGTGAACCCTGTACGAGGGGTTACGTGGGATATAGTCCTGAAAGAATAGCCCAACGCTAAAGCGTTGGTCGGTAGGGCGTGGGTAGTATCCTGGGTTAATTGTATTACCATTGGCATCGATATACGAATCCCCTTTTACATCCTCATAGGTTCTCATCACCGATAGGCTTGCCCACGATTCGGCTCCCGGAACAAACTCGCCATTCACCTTTAGGTCGATTCCCTGAGCAAAACCTTTGGCCATGTTTTCGCCCGAGTATAATATCCTCACGTTATCAATTTTATAGGGAATGATATGGCGCAGCTCCTTATGGTAAGCCTCCAGCTGCAAACGGAATGGGCGTTGCCACGCTTTGAACAGGTACTCGGCGCCGAAAACAGCATGCACCGATTCTTGTGATGAGATATTATGGTTAAGCTCGCCGTTGGGCAATCTATACTCTTTGTAAAGTGGGGGTTGATAGTAGTATCCACCCGAAAGATGGAATGATATGTCGCTCTTCGAACCAGGCCTCATGATGATTGAGGCTCTGGGGCTAATGTTTAGCTCGTTGTTAAAGCTCCAGTATGTAAAACGAATCCCTGCCGTTGTTGTTATCTCTAACGAACTAAAGGAGAGGTTGTAGCTGTTCTGGATGTATCCTGAAAACCGGTTGGAGGCAATGTTGTTATTAGTTTTTATATGTTTCTGAAGGCTGAGCAGCTCTGTGGTTTGTGAAATAATATATCCCGAAGAGTCAATTAGCTCCCATTCGTTAATTCTATCTCTAATTGTTTCATGCTGAAGGTTAATTCCCCATTTCAGAGTATTCCGATCGTGTGTATATATACCAATGTGCTCAGCCCTGTAAAAATTTGCCCTAAGGTAGTTTCGTGCGTGGTTAATAAAGCCACCAATACCAACGTTAATAAGGCTATCGCCGTAGGACGTTGAGCCCAGGGTGTTGTCGAGCTCATTTAGAAGGTACTGCCCAATAATATCAAATGTTTCCGATTCGTTGGCGGCGTAGCTACTTCCAATAAACTTTAGCACAGTGCTTTCGTTTGGGCGATATTCGCCAGCTAGTGCACCCTGTAGCGTTTCAAACTTATTCAGCTCCTGCCCTTGGTAGTGTACACGTAGCTGTAGCGCGTTGCTAAACGAACCAAAGCGCGTTTCCCTTACGTTGGGCGCAAACTGGTAGTGATTGGTAGATATATTTCCCAGTAGGCTAAGCTTAAATTTTGGCGAGAATCTCCATGAGAGGTGGGTCTGAAAGTCGAAAAATGCTGGTTGGTATTCTCCCCCCTCGTCAAGGGTCTGTAGCAAGTATCGCGATGTTTTATATCTAACCCCGGTGATGTGGCTAAACCTTTGGTTTTTCCCGATTCCCTCAACCAGTGCGTCTGCACCCAGCAGGCTTACTTCGGCTTTGGCTGCATTCTCGTTTGGGGTTTTGTACCTAATGTTTAGCACCGATGAGGTTTTATCGCCAAACTCAGCATTAAAACCACCAGCCGAGAACTCCACGCCATCCACCATATCGGAGTTTATAAAGCTTAGCCCTTCCTGTTGACCCGATCGGATAAGAAAAGGGCGATACACCTCTACATCATTTACATACACCAAGTTCTCGTCGAAGTTGCCCCCCCTAACCGAGTACTGCGAACTCATTTCATGCGATGATGATACCCCAGGTAGCGATTTTAGTATCGCCTCGAAGCTGCCTGAGGCGCTTGGCAGGAACTCAATATCCTTGTGGTTAATCCTTTCGATATTTCCGAATCTTCGGTTCGAGATGGAGATGGTGACCTCGTCAATCTCGCTGGTCGACTCGGTAAGCGTTACGTTTAGCTTGCGAACTTCGCCTAAGGCTATTGAAAGCTTAACGCTCTGCGTAACATATCCAACCGAGGAGAAGCTAAGCACAACCGAATCGGAAGGTGTAACCTTTATGTGGTAAAGGCCACTTTCGGTGCTGGCCACTCCTGTTTGCTCATTCTCATTAACAATATTTGCAAAGGCAATGGCCTTCCCGTTGATGTCGCGAATGGCACCCTCCACCACACCGTAGCCTTGAGAAAATCCCAACGCAGCTATATGGAGTTGCAGCACAATTAGAGGCAGTATCTTTTTTGATTTGGCCAAGTATGGTGGTATGTCAAGTATCAACAATTCTATATACAGAACGCAAAGCTAAAAGAAAATTGCACAATTCGTCATTCAAGAATAATAAAAATATCCTAACCAATGCCATTCTGGCGCGCCAACCCCTCTCGCATATGCCATGTTGGCTTAAAACCAATGTTGGTTCATTTTTTATATGATATTGAGAAAATCAATTAGTACAAACAGCTAAAATTAATCAAAATGACACTACTAAGTATTTCTCGCCCAAGGGCTATGAGAACACCAGCAACAAGGAATGAGTACGGCGAATATCTAAATAATGTTCCCCATACTGCAAATGGTTACAACCAGAACATCGGCCGCGTACCTTCGGTTAACGTTATCGAGGAGCCTAAGAATTTCCTCATAAGGATGGCTGTGCCAGGGTATAGCAAGAAGGATTTCACCATCAACATCGAAAAGGATGTGCTAACCATTTCGGCTAAGGTTGAGAATGGAGGTGAAACAGTAAGCTATCTTGTGAATGAGTTTGAAAAAAGTTCATTTGTGCGTAGATTCAATCTGGGAAAATCAATTGACACCTCAAAAATTGATGCTTCGTACAAGGAGGGAATTTTAGAAATTACTCTTAGTAAAAAGGAGGAGGCATTGGAGAAACCGCCAAGAACCATAAGTGTAAACTAAAAAAATAGCCTTAGTCATAAGCAAGCCTAGCTTAATAGTTCTTTAAGCTAGGCTTTTTGGCTTGTTGCCATATACCTAACGTACTTTAAAACGCTGATTTTTCCTAAAATAAGTTTGACTATTACTACATATTGCGTATTTTCGTAGGCTGAAAAATTCAATGTTTAAGCATATTTTGTTTGACTGAACAATAGTTAATACTCTAACTCATGGAAAGTAAAGACCAGAAGGATCCGATCAAAGATGATCAGTTCGGCGAAGCCGAAAATACGCAGGCAACTCCCACCACCGAAGAGCCATCAGCTGAGCAGCTTGATGATAAGGCTAATCTAGCAAAGGAAGACGAAGTGCAGGCAGATGAACCCAAAACCGAGAAGGAGGAGCAAGTGGATGAACAAGCTAAGGAGGAGAAAGCATTAGCTGAAGAGGAAGCTCAACCAACGGTTGATGAAAGTTCTGAAGCTCCTGTCGAAAGCTCTAAACACGAAGTAGGCGATGATGTGGATGAAGTGGTAGAGGATGATGAGGATGATGAGGATGAAGAAGATGATGCTGATGCTGATGCTGATGCTGATGATACAGTTGAACCAGTCGATTACTCGGCCTTAACACGCGAGGAGCTTGTAGATAAATTGGTAGTTCTCATTGAGAACAAGCCGGTTCAAAGAATACGTAACGAGGTTGAAAGCATTAAGCTAAACTTTTACAAAAAGCATAAGGCCGAGTTCGAAAGAAAGCGAAAGGAGTGGATCGATTCTGGAGGAGATATTGAGGAGTTTGAAGCACCTGACGATCCGATGGAACCACAAATAAAGGAGCTGCTTAAACAGTATCGCGATAAAAAATCAGCCTATAACCGCGAACTCGAAACTCAAAAACAGCAGAATCTAGAGAAGAAGCAAGCAATTATTGAGGAGATAAAAGAATTGGTTAATCGTAACGAGTCCGTTAACCAAACCTTTCAGGATTTTAAAGCGCTACAGCATCGTTGGCGTGAGATTGGGCCAGTACCTCAGGCAAACCTAAACGACTTGTGGGAAACCTATCATCACCACGTACAAAATTTTTACGATTACGTAAAGATTAATAAGGAGCTAAAGGATCTGGACTTAAAGAAAAATCTTGAAGAGAAGATCCTGCTTTGCGAGAAAGCAGAGGAACTCCTCCTCGAACCATCAATAATTTTAGCATTTAAAAAGTTACAGAAGCTGCATAATCAGTGGCGCGAAATAGGTCCGGTTCCCAATGAGAATCGTACTGAGGTATGGGAACGTTTTAAAGAGGTTACTTCTCAAATCAATAAGCGCCATCAGGAATATTTTGAGGGGCTTCGTGAGGAGCAGAAGGCAAACCTTGAAGCAAAGAAGGCACTTTGCGAAAGCGCAGAGGAGCTTGCCGCTAAGGTAATTAGCAGCGCCAAGGAGTGGAATAAGTATTCAAAAGAAATGATTGAGTTGCAAAAAGTATGGAAAACCATAGGATTTGCCCCCAAGAAGGATAACAATAAGATTTACGATCGTTTCCGCGCTGCTTGCGATACTTTCTTCAACAGCAAGAGAGAGTTTTATCAAGATGCAAGGGAGGATCAGCAGAACAACTTGCAGCTTAAAACCGATCTTTGCATCCAAGCTGAAGCGCTAAAAGACAGCTCCGAATGGAAGAAAGCCACAGAGGAGTTGATAAGCCTGCAGAAAAGTTGGAAGGAAGTTGGCCCAGTGCCCCGCAAGCATAGCGATGAGGTTTGGAAGCGTTTTCGTGCAGCCTGTGATTATTTCTTCGAGCGTAAATCGAAGCATTTTGCAACCGTTGATAGCAAGTACGAGGTGAACCTTAAGGCTAAAGAGGAGCTTATTGAGCAAATTATTGCCTTTAAGGTTACTGAAAATGTAGAGGATAGCCTAAAAGCGCTCAAAGAGTTTCAGCGTCGATGGGCGGAGATAGGCTTTGTTCCCCTTAAAAAGAAGGATGAGCTACAGAAGAGGTATCGAGAGGCTATCAATAAGCATTTTGAGGGTTTGAAGATTGATAACTCCAAGAAGAACATCCTTAAGTTTAAGACCAAAATCGATAGCATACAGGGTAACCCAAAGTTGGAGAACAAGATGCGCTTTGAGCGCGATAAGCTGTTCAACCAGCTAAAACAGCTCGAGAATGATATCGTGCTATGGGAGAATAATATAGGTTTCTTTGCCAAGTCGAAAAATGCTGATCAGCTCATTAAGGAGGTTGAGCGTAAGATTGAGAAAGCTCGCACCGACCTAAAGGTGATTGAAGAGAAGATTCGAATGATCGACAGCATGGATCAAGCATAGGATTCAAATTATAAATTTTACATTTTTAAATAGCTATGCCGCAGAAAACAAAGTATATATTTGTCACTGGCGGGGTTACTTCGTCGTTGGGCAAAGGAATCATTTCCTCATCGCTTGCAAAGCTCCTGCAAAGCCGCGGATATTCAGTTACAATTCAAAAGCTAGACCCCTACATCAATGTCGATCCGGGTACCCTAAATCCTTACGAGCATGGTGAGTGTTTTGTGACCGAAGATGGAGCAGAGACCGACTTGGATCTTGGTCATTACGAGCGATTCCTTAACGTTCACACAACTCAGGCCAACAATGTAACCACCGGTCGTATTTACCAATCGGTTATCAACAAGGAGCGCAGAGGTGAATACCTTGGTAAAACCGTTCAGGTAATTCCCCATATCACCGATGAGATTAAGCGGCGCATTAAGCTCGTTGGCACTAAACAGAAGCTCGATGTGGTGATTACCGAGATAGGGGGTACCGTAGGCGATATCGAATCGTTGCCCTACATCGAGGCCGTTAGGCAGCTAAAGTACGAGCTTGGGCCTACCGACTCGGCTTTCATTCACCTAACCCTTGTGCCGTACCTTGCCGCCTCGGGCGAGCTGAAAACTAAGCCCACCCAACACTCGGTAAAGATTCTACTCGAGAATGGTATTCAGCCCGATGTGCTGGTTTTACGAACTGAACATCCCCTTACCGATGACATTCGCCGAAAGGTGGCCCTGTTTTGCAACGTGAACCTTAACGCAGTGATTGAATCAATAGATGTTTCAACCATCTATGAGGTTCCCCTACTTATGCTTAGGGAGAAGTTGGACGTTATCATACTCCAAAAGCTCGACCTTCCCGTTGGGGCAACGCCCGAGCTTAAGGCTTGGAAGCAATTTATTGCTAAGCTAAAAGATCCCAAATCCTCGGTTAAGGTTGGGTTAGTAGGTAAATACATTGAGCTACCCGATGCCTATAAATCAATAATGGAGGCATTAATACATGCCGGGGCAACCAACCAGTGCAAGGTGGAGATCACCCCAATTCATTCCGAGGAGATTGATTCTACCAACGTGGCCGAGAAGTTGAAAGGGATGAATGGTATTTTGGTGGCGCCTGGGTTTGGCCATCGGGGCATTGAAGGTAAGATTCTAGCTGTACAGTATGCACGCGAGAACAGCGTTCCGTTTTTCGGCATTTGCCTTGGTATGCAGTGCTCAGTGATAGAGTTTTCCCGCAATGTACTAGGGTTTTCTGATGCTAATTCTACCGAAATGACCCGCAATACCACACACCCTGTAATCGATTTGATGGAGGATCAGAAAGGAATTAGCGACAAAGGAGGTACCATGCGATTGGGAGCCTATCCATGCGTTTTAGCAGAAGGTTCAAAAGCGTTTGCTGCTTACAAGCTGGCAGAGATACAGGAACGCCACCGCCATAGGTACGAGATGAACAACGCATTCTTGGATGCATTACAGGCCAAGGGGATGAAGGCCACCGGAATCAATCCTGATACTGGTCTTGTCGAAATTGTAGAAATTTCTGAACATCCATGGTTTGTTGGGGTGCAGTTCCATCCGGAGTATAAAAGTACGGTTGTAAACCCCCACCCCCTATTTGTCGATTTTGTTAAGGCGGCAAAGCAAAATGCCACTAAGAGCTAGCTTGATAAGGGAAGGGCGGGTTCGTTAATTAAAGCTATATTTTGCTAAAAAGCAGGGGTATTCGAAAATCTTACCATTTATGGTTAACTTTGTACCCTTTGCACCATTATACTTAAAACATTACATTATAAACATCTAGAAATGGATCGAAATTCAATTGCAGGTTTAGTTATTATATTCCTAATTCTAATAGGATTTAGCTATTTTAATAAGCCCTCGCAGGAGCAAATGGAAGCGGCCAAGAGGAGGAGCGATTCTCTTGCTCTGGTTAGGGTCGCTCAGGAACAAGAAATTAGGGAGCGACAGGCTCTCGCATTGCAGGCAGAGCAGGAGAGGGCAATGGCTCAGGAAGATGAAAGTCAATCGTTACAATTAACAGGGTTTGCCAATGCAGCTAAGGAAGAGAAAAGATTTATAACCCTTGAGAATGAGCTTATTAGGCTGAAGATATCTACCCTTGGTGGTGCAGTGTACTCCGCTGAGGTAAAGGATTACCAAAAGTATAATCAGGAGCCCTTGATACTTTTTGCTGATGAGAAGAACATCTTTGGGCTACAATTTTGGGGAAACAATAATAATGTTGAAACCCACAAGCTAATTTTCACCCCCGATAGAGCCGACACGCTAATTGTTGCTCAGGGCACCTCGTCTCAAACCCTAACCATGCGCCTAGCCGCAGGGGAGTCGTCGTTTATTGACTACGTATACACCATCCACCCCAATTCGCACATTATCGATTTTGATATTCGCTTTACCAATATGGGCGGCATACTCCCAAGTAATATCAATGCTGTTGATATGGTGTGGGACATATATAGCCCACAGCTGGAGAAGAATCCTGTCAAAGAGAGCGAGTACACCACCATTGCCTATCGCTTTGCCGCTGGCGATTTCGATGAGCTGAACCCAAGGAGTGATGAGGTTACCGAGGATGTACCCAACAGGCTAAAGTGGATTGGCTACAAGCAGCAGTTCTTCTCCACATTCCTTATCTCCGAAGATAACTTCCTTAATGCTAAGCTCAATAGCACAAAGATTGTAGATGGTGAGAATATCAAACGATTAGCTTCGCGCATTGCCATTCCTATCGATAATCCCAATCAGGATGAGCATAGCATGAAGATGTACTTTGGGCCAAACCACTTCAACACGCTGAAATCGTACGAGTATGGTTTTGAGGATGTGGTGCCCCTAGGTAGCTGGATTATCAAGTGGATAAACCGATACGTAATCATCTTTATCTTCGACCTGTTAGATAATAGAATTGCTAGCTACGGGCTAATAATCCTGCTACTTACCCTAATCATCAAAATTGTACTTTTCCCATTAACCTACAAGTCCTACCTAAGCCAGGCCAAGATGCGGGTGTTAAAACCCAAGGTTGATGCCATAGGTGCAAAGTATCCCAAGAAAGAGGATGCCATGAAGAAGCAGCAGGCTACCATGGATTTGTACAAAAAGGCCGGGGTTAGTCCAATGGGTGGATGTCTTCCCATGCTTATTCAGTTCCCTTTTCTAATAGCCATGTTTAGGTTCTTCCCTGCATCGTTTGAGCTTCGTCAGCAGAGCTTCCTCTGGGCCGAGGATTTATCAACCTACGATTCAATTTTAAATTTGCCTTTTAGTATACCTTTCTATGGCGATCATGTAAGTTTATTTACACTGCTCATGGCGGTCTCCCTGTTCCTAAGCTCAAAGATGAACTCCGGACAAATGGCCGATTCCAATGCGCAGATGCCCGGTATGAAGTTCATGATGCTATACATGATGCCCGTAATGCTCCTATTTATGTTCAATAGTTTCCCTGCAGGGTTGAGCTATTACTACTTCTTATCAAACGTAATTACATTAGGACAAACCCTGCTTATTCGCAGTAGGGTTGACGATGAGGCTATACTTAGGAAGCTGAACGAGAATGCCAAGAAACCTCAGAAGAAATCGAAGTTTCAGGCAAGGCTTGAGGAGATGGCCAAGCAGCAGCAGGTTCAGAAGAAAGGGAAGAAGTAAGCCATATTCCTGTGAAATAAAAAGATGGGCGTTCTATACGAATAGCCCATTTTTTGTGCTGATTTACGCTGCTAAAGTTCGGCGGATGTGGTATTGCAAAAGAAAGACTAAATGGCATGCCATTTAGTCTTTAGTGCTATAAGTAATAGTTGAGCTAGTCAACTATTTGTATCATCTTAAAAGGTACTTTAATAATCGATTCGTAGTCCTCACCGGCCTCAAGCATGTCCTCATCATCCTCTTCGTAGTACCAGTTGATAACTACCTCATTCTGATCTTTTTTTAGCATCTCCAGCTTTTTGAATACATCAAGAATACATTTTGACGAGCTGGTGTTAAAATACTCCAGTTGTACATTAACAACTGTTTTGGGGTGCGGTGCTTTAGCGTATTCCTCAAGCCAATCAACAATTGGCTTGTAGAACTCGATGGAGTTCTCAGGAATTGATCTACCTTTTATTGCAACAACACCAGTCTCGGGATTCATGTTCACGGTTGGAGTTTTGGGAGTTCCTTCGATGCTTATCAATTCCATAGTTGTATAGTTTTCAGGGTATTATTTCTAAAAATTAATATAGACGGTTAAGATAAAAAAGTTGTACTCATCGTTGTATTTAAAGAACTTGTAATCTAGCTTGTTGCCAGTTTTTCGTGCGATGTCAATTAGGCCTAGACCTCCTCCTCCTTTCTCAGAAAACTTCTGATTGTTGAGAACAAATTTATAAAAATCTTTTAACTCTTCACTCGAAAGGGAATTAATCTTGTCAATTTTTTCTTTTATATCATCAATTCGGCTATGCTGTACAAAGTTGCCGGTAGATATTCTAAAAGCATCGGGTAACTTGCTGATGATGAATATCCCAAAATTTGACTCCAGTTTCTCTTGAGGGATGAGGTCCTTGGGCATATCCACATGATGGTATAAATTCTGAAGCCCTTCGACCAACACGTTATATAGCTTCTTTTTAATGCTGTTGTGAATTTCAGAATCTTCAAGCTTTGTTTCAACTAGGCCAAGGGTATCGGCAATTACATCTGCGTTAATTGATCCTTTATAGGAAACAACCACCTCTCCATGGTTCATTTGTTCGAAGCATTCTTCAAGAAATTTGCTCATCGAGGTGCGATGTTAAAATTATGGGTTAAAACGATGTTAAAACAAATATATAAATAAATTGCATGAAATGTTAAAAATAATTTATGGTTTGCAAATTAATTTGTTACAAACATAATCAATTGGAACGTTTATAAGTGTGTAATTTCTAGTGTATATGTACTTTATTTTGATAAACTTCACAATCCGTGTATAACCATCCTCTGCTATGTGATAAATGTCACAAGTCTGGGTTATGGTTTACTCATATCATCTCAGGGTCTTGTATTAAAAGAAATAAATACTCAATGTTACACCTATTTTTGACTTAGCTTATTGATATAGTGATAAATCTGTCGTTTTCTTGTAATCTTACATAACGACCAACTATTTAGCTAATTGTGATTATTTTAGGCAAAGCATTGAGTATCCATATAAAAGAAAACCCCCTTTACAAAAAGGGGGGTAGTGTTTTCCGATACAATAGGGTTACTCCTTGTATTTAGCCTTTTTGCTGCCGGGGTAAATTTCGAACCTCTGATACTTGCATTCAAGGGGGCCGTTAAAGAGCGTGTAGGTTTTGGAGGGATGCAATCCAAAGTTTTTAATTGCCTCCAAATTACCGCTAATCATCCAAACGTTATAATCAAGGTATCGCTGCTTAAAGCAGTCGCCTACCTGCTTGTAAAAGGTGGTTAACTGCTCTTTTCTCAGCCTTTCACCATAGGGAGGGTTGGTAATGGCGAACCCTGGCCCTTCGGGAGGGAAAAAGTCGAAAATTGATCGTTTCTCTACGTCGATAAATTTACCCATGCCTGCATTTTTGAAATTGCTTTCAGCGATTTCAACAGCGCGTTTCGAGAGGTCTCCGCCAATAATGGTGGGATTCACATTACGCTCGTAGCTTTCGTCGTTAAAAACTCGCTCAAAGGTGTCTTTCTCAAAATCGAGCCAGTCCTCAAATCCAAAATGCTTACGAAACACTCCGGGAGCAATACCCCTAGCAATTAAAGCAGCCTCAATAAGTATTGTACCCGAACCGCACATGGGATCTATAAATGGGGTTGTTCCGTCCCAGCCCGATAGCTTAATTAGGCCAGCGGCCAGCACCTCGTTTATGGGTGCTACATCTTGATGTAGCCTGTAACCCCTTTTGTGAAGCGATTCGCCAGAGGAATCGAGCAGTATGGTGCAATCCTGATCGGATATGTGGATATGGAGTTGAATATGAGGCTTTTTGGGATCGACAAACGGACGACGCCCAAACCTATCCCTGAAATGATCGGCAACAGCATCCTTTAGCTTAAGCGCAACGTAGTGCGAGTGGGTAAATATTTCGGAGTTTACGGTAGCATCAACAGCAAATTTGTGCGATAGCTCCATTACGCTGGTCCAGTCAAACTTCTTGGCTAGCCCGTAAAGTTCCTCTTCGTTTCGGGCTTTAAACTCATAAATAGGCATCAGAATGCGCGTGGCTGTTCGGGTTTGAAAGTTGGCCCGGTATAGCGTTTCGGTGTTACCGGTAAAGCTAACCATGCGGTTCTGAACCTTTACATCTTGCGCTCCTATGGCTTTCAGCTCACCGGCCAAAATATCTTCAAGCCCCTGAAGGGTTTTTGCAATAAATTCTTTCTTTTCCTCCATATCAGTTTAAAAAATTATGATCGTGATTTTGCTTTGGTAACAAGGGGTTTGCCGCCTTGGGTTTTGCTTGAGAATGCTTTGAGGATAGCATCGGCATCGGCAAAAGGAACGGATACAAACGAGAACTCATCGTACACGCCAATATCATCAATTTTATTGTCGGATACCCTTACCTTATCTCGAATGAATGAAGAAATCTTTCTTGGATTCATGCCATCCTTTTTCCCCAGGGCAATGAATAGCCTGGTGGTTCCCTTGTTGTCAACCTTAAAGCTGCGTACCTCGGCGTAGCTGCTCTCCTCGAGTTGGTTTTTAAAGGCCATGCGGAGCAATGATGCAAGGGCAACCTCGGGACTATTCACCTCGAGGAGGCCTTCGGCCATTCCAAGGTAATCCATGTAGCTTTCGCTTTCCACTATGCTTTGCAGCTCTTCCTTAATCCTCAACTTCTTCATCTCAATTATGTCCTGAGCGTTAGGCAGAACCTCTTTACGGATATTCGATTTGATGGTCTTTTGAAAGAATAGAAACTTACGGTATTCGTCGGGGGTGATGAATGTAATGGCAGTTCCCTCCTTACCTGCTCTACCTGTACGTCCAATTCGGTGGATATAGGAGTCGGGGTCTTGTGGGAGGCTGTAGTTAATAACGTGCGATAGATCGGATATGTCGATGCCTCGGGCTGCAACATCGGTGGCCACAAGGATATTGATGAGCTTGTTTCGGAACTTCTTAAGGGTTTTCTCGCGCTGTGCTTGCGAAATATCGCCGTGCAGCCCTTCGCAGGAGTAGCCTCTCTCTAACAGCCTCGACGATAGCTCGTCAACATCAACTCTGGTTCTACAAAACACTAGTCCGTAGAACTCAGGTTCAATATCGATAATACGGGTTAAAGCGTCAAATTTATCCGCTTTGCGAACTTCAAAATATATTTGATCGGCTAGGTCGGTGGTACGAGTTTGGCTGCCAACGGTAAGTTTTTTGGGTGATTTCATGAACTTGCTGGCCAGCTTCACAATCCTATCGGGCATTGTAGCCGAGAAAAGCAGCATCCTTTTCTGCTCTGGGGTATGGCTTAGAATGGCCTCAATATCCTCAATAAAGCCCATGTTTAGCATCTCATCTGCCTCGTCGAGTACGCCCCACTCCAAATCATCAAGAATAAGGTCGTTCCTCCTGAGCAAGTCGAGAATACGGCCGGGCGTTCCAACCACCACATCGGCACCACGGCGGAGTCGCCGCTGTTGCTCAGAGATTGACTGGCCACCATAAAGGGTTATCACATTGATATCGCGGTTTCCTCTGAACGAGATGATCTCATCGGTAACCTGTAAGGCAAGCTCACGGGTAGGTACAAGGATTAGCGCTTTTACGTTCTGATTGGCATTGGTGCTAAGCTTCTCGATTATGGGTAACCCAAAAGCTGCGGTTTTGCCGGTTCCAGTTTGAGCTTGAGCAATAATATCGCACTGTTCGTGGATAAGTACTGGGATTGAAAGTTTTTGGATTGGGGTGGGCGTTTCGAACCCTTTAGCAGTAATGGTCCTTAGCGTTTCCTCGGATAGTCCAAGCTGCGTAAAATCTGTTTTTGTCTCCATTTAATGTAGTTGAATTATTGCGAACATTATCTGACCCCCAATTTGTATCCAATATATAACGACATCCCATAGCAATACCCTTTGGCAGGCTTAATGCAAAGCACCTTTGATGTCTTGAAATTCGACACCCCTTGGTGGTGTCGAATATTACGGCATTTTCACAGGTGATACTAAAGCCTGGAGATTCCCAGGTTTAGGTTACTCTTTTACAAGGTGTTTGTAACTGTCCCAGCTATTTAACACCTCGATGGCTTGTTGGAGGGCCATATTGTTCTGATTTACGATTTGAAAGTAATGATTAGTTGAAAATAAACTTTGGGCAATTAATGCTTTAAGCTGTTTGCGTATCTCGTCGCCAGAGGTTTCTAGTCCATCGGCATCGGAGGGTAGTTTTAAATTCTCGGCAAAGGTAACCAATTCCTCCATTATTTCGCTAGTTATCTGGAAATTTTGATCAAATTTTCGGAAGCTGGAGTAGCTTTTGTTGAGCTGCGCTCTGTTTTTATCAACATAGGTATGTACAAACTGATTTATTATGCCCATCCTAATGAGTCTTCCGTAGTAGTCGGAGTAGAAAGTTGTATCGAACGGGATAAAGATATCGGGCATAATTCCCCCACCTCCATACACTGTTTTGCCTTTCGATAACGTGTTGTACTTAAGCGAATCGGGAATTGATATGCTATCTGCGCTAAACAGCTCGCCTTTGGAGTAACGAGCATTCAGGTCGTTATAGTACCCGTCAAGATCAGCTGTGCTGTAAGGCTTTTGAATTACCCTTCCAGTGGGGGTATGGTATCGTGCAACAGTAAGCCTTATCATTGACCCATCGGGGAGGGGAAGTTGATTTTGGACAAGCCCTTTGCCAAACGATCGGCGCCCAATAATAATTCCTCTGTCCCAGTCCTGTACCGCACCCGACACAATCTCGCTGGCCGATGCCGATCCCTCGTCAATCAGGATCACAAGGCGACCCTTCTTGAACGCACCATTTGCTGTTGACATGAAATCGGTTCTGGGAGCCGAACGTCCCTCGGTGTAGACAATAAGTTTGTCCTTATCGAGGAATTGGTCGGCTAGGGCAACTGAGGCATTTAGGTATCCTCCTCCGTTACCTCTCAGGTCGAGGATTAAATTCTGCATCCCTTCCTCCTTAAGCTTTGCCACAGCCTCAAGGAACTCGTCCTCGGTGGTTAAGGAAAACCTGTTTAGCTTGATATAACCAATGCGCGAGTCGATCATATAGGCTGCGTCGAGGCTATGGATAGGAATGCGGTCGCGGGTGATGTTAAACTCTATCAGGTCGGTTAACCCCTTCCTCATCACCTGAACGGTTACCTGTGTACCCTTATCGCCTCGCAGAAGTTTAAACACATCGCTATTCTTAAGGCCAATGCCAGCAACGTTTTTGCCATCGATATATATTATCCGATCGCCAGCAAAAATTCCAACCCGCTCCGATGGGCCACCCGGTACTGGGTTTACAACCATCAGCGTGTCGTTTAGTATGTTAAACTCCACCCCAATCCCCTCAAAGTTTCCCTCAAGGGGTTCGTTCATCGCCCTAACATCTTCCTTGGTGATATATACAGAGTGGGGGTCGAGGTTTTGTAGCGTTTTTTTGATAACCTCATCCACCAAGTTATCCACGTCAATTGTATCTACATAGTCTGCCGTAACGTACTGAAGAAAACGCACCGTTTTGTAAATGGCCATGTTGGATGCATTTTGGCCTAAGGATAAAAACGATGAAAGAGTGAATATGGTAATGGCTAGGGTAGATACAATTCGACGTGTCATGGTGTATGCCTTTGGTGTATGTAAAATGTTCTATTATATCAAATTAGGTACTAACTAAACGTATATGTATGAAAAAAGTTTTACGCTATTCCCACTCGATGGTTGCTGGCGGTTTTGAGCTAATATCATAAACAACTCTGTTTATTCCCTTTACCCTGTTGATTATCTCGTTGGATATTTTTGCCATAAATTCGTAGGGTAAGTGGTACCAATCGGCGGTCATGCCATCGGTAGAGGTTACTGCACGCAAGGCTACAACGAATTCGTATGTTCTCTCGTCGCCCATGACCCCAACGGTTTGTACGGGGAGCAGCATGGCGCCGGCTTGCCATATCTTATCGTACAGATCATGCTGGCGTAGTCCGTTGATATATATGCTGTCGGCCTCCTGAAGTAAACGAACCTTTTCGGGGGTTACCTCACCCAGCACTCTAATTCCCAAGCCAGGGCCTGGGAATGGATGCCTGTGTAGTATATTTACTGGGAGTCCCAGCTCGTTGCCCACGCGTCGCACTTCGTCTTTAAACAGTAGCCTAAGGGGTTCCACCACCCTAAGGTTCATCTTTTCGGGTAGGCCACCCACGTTGTGGTGCGATTTGATGGTTACCGATGGGCCATTTACAGATACAGATTCAATAACATCAGGATAAATTGTGCCCTGTGCCAACCATTTTACATTGGATATTCTGTGCGCCTCCTCATCGAATACCTCAATGAAGTTTTTTCCAATGCTTTTGCGCTTGGCCTCGGGGTCGGTAATGCCTTTCAGGTCATTAAAAAATCGTTGCTTGGCATCGACACCAATTACGTTAAGCCCAAGGGTTTTGTATGAGTTAAGAACCTGTTCGAACTCATCCTTGCGGAGCAAACCATTATCGACAAATATGCAGGTAAGGTTTTTGCCAATGGCTTGGTGCAGAAGGAGGGCAGCCACGGAGCTGTCAACACCACCCGAAAGGCCAAGAACAACCCTGTCGTTCTGCAGTGTATTTTTTAATGCATCTACGGTTTCATGCACGAATGAAGCTGGGGTCCAATCCTGCTCACAACCACATACATCAACAACAAAGTTTCTTAAAATGGATAGGCCTTCGGTAGTGTGGTACACCTCGGGGTGAAACTGAATGCCAAAGGTTTTCTCATTTTTGATATGGAAGGCGCCCACCTTCACATCCTCGGTTCCTGCAGTGATGTTGAAGTTTGATGGAATCTCGGTGATTGTATCGCCATGCGACATCCACACCTGAGTGCTTTGCGTTATACCCTTAAATAGGGAGCACTGGCTATCAGTGATGGTTAGCATTGCCCTTCCGTATTCGCGAATTTGTGAAGGCATAACCTTGCCGCCACTTGATTGTGCCAGGAGCTGCGCGCCAAAACATACCCCAAGTAAGGGGAGCTTACCCTTTATTTTATCGAGATTTGGTTTGGGGGCCTCGGAGTCATGAACAGAGAATGGGCTCCCGGAGAGGATTACGCCTTTAATCGTGTCATCTATTGCAGGGTAATTGTTGTAAGGATGAATCTCGCAGTAAACATTTAGCTCGCGAACTCTGCGGGCAATTAGCTGTGTGTACTGCGACCCGAAGTCGAGGATAAGAATCTTGTTGTGCATGGGGATAAGTGTCATAGAATTGGTTGCGCAAAGGTAGGAAAAATGCCTTATATATCCACCCTATGGCTTTCTATTTTAAACTCAAGGCCTTCCTCTGCAGCATAGGTTTCGGCGAAAACCTTTCGAGCCTCATTCACGAGCACTTCCACATCCTTATAGCGCGACGAGAAATGGCCTATGACTAGCTTTTTGACCCCGGCAAGCTCAGCAATTTTGGCGGCTTGTTCGGCTGTGGAGTGCCCTGTGGAGCGTGCCATCTTGGTCATATCCTTGCTGAAGGTTGCCTCATGGTAAAGCAGATCCACCCCTTGTACCATCTCTGCTAAGCTATCGAAGTACTTTGTATCACTACAGTAGGCGTAGGAGCGGGGGGGTGAGGATACGAATGTTAGGTCGCTGTTGGGTATGTGCCGACCATCAGCTGAAATGAAATCTGCTCCCTCTTTTATTTTTACAATGTCGGCAAGCGGAATGGAATACTTTTCTATAAGTTCCTTTCGGATGTTGGGTTTCTTTGGCTTCTCTCTGAAAATAAATCCTGTTGAAGGGATGCGGTGTTTCAAGGGGATAGCCTCAATGGTTAGGGTTTTATCCTCAAAAATCACTTTCCTGTTCTTGGTGTCCAGCGCCCTAAATTCGATGCTGTACTTTAGCTCGTTGACGAAGAACTTGAGGTTTTGATCAAGGATTGGCTGCAGGGGAGCATGAGCGTGGATAGTTAGGGGTGTCTTACGCCCCAATAGGTTAAGGGTTGAGATTAACCCTACCAAGCCTAGCACATGGTCGCCATGAAGGTGCGATATGAAGATATGCTCTAACCGAGAAATTTTTTGCTTGTACTTGCGGAGCTGAATTTGAGTTCCCTCACCACAGTCAACTAAAAACAGCCGCTCATGCACATTGAGCGCATGAGCGGCTGGGAAACGTTGCGAAGTGGGTAGCGCGCTGCTGCTACCCAGTATGGTTACAGAGAATGTCACTTCTCTTGCTTTTCGCTTTCGGCTTTACTAATAATTTCGGCAGCTTCGCTGCGAGAGTATGCAATATTCAGGACTGTATCGAGTTGAGAGATTGTGATTAAACGTTCAACAGCATCGGTTAGCCCGGTAAGTACAAAGGTGCCGTTGGCATTTTTACACAGCCTGTTAGCCACTAGAATTGCGCTTAGGCCAGATGAGTCGCAGTATCGGCATGAGCTTAAATCGAGCACGATGTTACGCTCGCCGTTGCCAGATATAAGAACTAACTCCGACTTTAGGCTAGGGGCAATATTTGTGTCTAACTTCTCTTCAAGTACTTCAACTAGAGAGTAATTCTCGAGTTTGCTTATCCTAAATTCCATTGCAAAGGGTTTTAGTGATCAATAATTTGATTTACTCCTTATCGTCGTCAGCTGCCTTCTTTGTCCCTTTTTTTTGGTTCTCTTCAAGCTCAGTTTTAAGAGCAGCTAATTCAGAAATGTCTCCCAAGGTAGTCTTTTCTAAGTTATCTTTCAACTTTTTTACCGCTTTTTGTGTCGATGAAGCATTACTTTTTTTCTCGGCTACATCTTCGCCCTTCCTGGCATCCTCAAAAATACGGCTGTGCGATAGGATGATTCTTTTGGATGACTTGTTGAACTCAATCACCTTAAACTCCATCTTATCTTCCACCTTGGCTGAACTTCCGTCTTCTTTTACCAGATGTTTTGGCGTAACAAAGCCTTCAACACCATAGGGAAGAGCTACTACTGCGCCTTTGTCGAAGATGTCGATAATAGTCCCTTCGTGTACTGAATCAACTGTGAAGATTGTCTCGAATACATCCCAAGGATTCTCCTCAAGCTGCTTGTGACCTAGGCTTAGGCGACGGTTCTCCTTGTCAATTTCAAGAACTACAACCTCGATGTCGGCGCCAACGGTTGTGAATTCGGCTGGGTGTTTAATCTTCTTAGTCCAGCTAAGGTCAGAGATGTGGATCAGTCCATCAACACCTTCTTCAATCTCAACAAAAACACCGAATGAAGTGAAGTTGCGAACCTTTGCCTTATGGCTAGAGTTAACAGGGTATTTTTCCTCAATCCTATCCCATGGGTCGGGCTTAAGTTGCTTCATGCCTAACGACATCTTACGCTCTTCGCGATCAAGGGTTAGTATCTGAGCATCAACAACATCACCTACTTTAAGGAACTCTTGAGCACTACGTAGGTGCTGGCTCCATGACATTTCCGATACGTGGATTAGGCCCTCAACACCAGGGGCAATCTCTACAAACGCGCCGTAGTCGGCCATTACCACAACTTTACCTTTAACTACATCGCCAACCTTAAGGTTTGCATCAAGCGAATCCCATGGGTGGGGAGTAAGCTGCTTAAGGCCAAGGGCGATACGCTTTTTAGCATCATCAAAGTCGAGGATAACCACGTTGATCTTCTGATCAAGCTCAACGATTTCCTCGGGATGAGTAACGCGTCCCCACGATAGGTCGGTGATGTGGATAAGTCCGTCAACACCGCCAAGGTCGATGAATACACCGTAGCTGGTGATATTCTTAACTGTTCCCTCAAGAACCTGACCCTTTTCAAGCTTAGCAATAATTTCTTTCTTCTGTTGCTCCAGCTCCTCTTCGATAAGGGCTTTGTGCGAAACAACAACGTTTTTGTATTCCTGGTTGATTTTAACAACCTTGAACTCCATGGTTTTACCCACGTAAATATCGTAATCGCGAATGGGTTTAACATCAATTTGCGAGCCGGGAAGGAATGCCTCGATACCGAACACATCCACAATCATACCACCTTTGGTGCGGCACTTGATGTAACCTTTGATGACCTCATCCTTGTCGAGGGCTTGGTTAACACGATCCCAAGAGCGGAGTGAGCGAGCTTTCTTGTGCGAGAGCACAAGCTGTCCGCGCTTGTCTTCCTGAATCTCAACGTAAACCTCAACAGTATCCCCAACTTGCAGCTCAGGATTGTAGCGGAATTCGTTTAAGCTAACAACGCCCTCTGATTTGTAACCAATGTTGATTACCACCTCGCGCTTGTTCATCGAAATAACTGTGCCGTCTACCACTTCACCTTCACCAACCGACGAAAGGGTTTCGTCGTACATTGCCTCAAGTTCGGTTTTACGGTCGCTGGAGTAGCCGCCTTCCTCGGCGTAAGCATCCCAGTCGAAATCCTCAAGGGGATTAACTTTTTCAGCAGGTTTTTCGTCCTTCGCAGGCTCAACTTGCTTTTTGGTCTCTTCTACATTCGCTTCGTTTGAAGCCATTTCTTCTTGATTAATCATTCAGTTTTCTCAGAATTAATGGATTAGACAATATTGATAGATTAAAAACGAGTGCAAAAATACATAACTTTATCATTTATAGGAAAAAAAGTAGATTTTTTTTGCCTTTTTTTAAACATCTTTGCCCAACCATGTGTGTTCAAATAATCACATAATCAAATGTTTGTATCGATTTAGTATCTTGGTGATATTTCTCGCAAGCTAAAACCCACATCGAGAAAATAGAATAATACTTGCCTTTCCCTTTCATTTTTGCCTAACTAGAAATATCTTTGGGCTGAAAACAATGCAGTTCAAAAATTATACTTCTCATTATGAAGCGCATCTTGGTTACGGGGGGTGCAGGGTTTCTTGGGTCTCACCTATGTGAACGCTTGCTCAACGATGGTAACGATGTTATCTGTCTCGATAATTTTTTCACTGGCAGCAAGGCCAACATACTCCACCTGATGGATAGACCGTACTTTGAGATTATTCGCCATGATGTGATTAACCCTATATTTTTGGAGGTTGATGAGATTTATAATTTGGCCTGTCCCGCATCACCAATCCATTATCAGCATAATGCCATAAAAACGGTGAAGACATCGGTGATGGGCACCATTAATATGTTGGGGTTGGCAAAACGTGTTGAGGCCAAAATATTGCAGGCTTCAACCAGCGAGGTGTATGGCGACCCTAAGGTTCACCCTCAACCCGAGAGCTACTGGGGCAATGTTAACCCAATTGGGCCTAGAGCATGCTATGATGAGGGTAAGCGATGTGCCGAAACGCTATGTATGAGCTATCATCAACAGAATAAGGTGCGTATTAAGATTGCAAGGATATTCAATACCTTTGGCACTCGTATGAGCCCTAACGATGGTAGGGTAATTTCCAATTTTATTACGCAGGCGCTTCAGGGCAGTGACATTACGGTTTATGGTGATGGGAGGCAAACACGAAGTTTTTTGTATGTTGATGATTTGGTTGAAGCATTAGTACGGTTAATGAATACGGCCGATGATGTTACAGAACCCGTAAATATTGGAAACCCAGAGGAGATTTCCATTTTAGAAATTGCCCAGATGATTATTCAGCTGACAGGCAGCACGTCGAGGTTGGTTACCAGGGAGTTGCCCCTTGATGACCCCACGCAACGCAAGCCCGATATATCGCTGGCCAGAAAGCTGCTCAATGGGTGGGGGCCTACCGTTCCCCTTGAGAAAGGATTGGCAATAACCATTGATTATTTTAAGAAAATAAAACAATAGAATTAGCATGAAAGGTATTATACTTGCTGGAGGAGCAGGAACTCGATTGTTTCCAATCACCAAAAGCATATCGAAGCAGATTATTCCAATTTACGATAAGCCCATGATTTACTACCCTTTGTCGGTACTAATGCTGGCTAGGATTAGGGAGATTCTAATAATTTCGACACCTAAAGATCTACCGCTGTATAAAGATCTTTTTGGCAATGGCAGCGAGTTAGGTTTAAGCCTTGAGTACGCCGAGCAACCCTCACCCGATGGCTTAGCACAGGCTTTTATCATTGGCGAAGAATTTATTGGTGACGATTCGGTTTGCCTTGTCCTTGGTGATAACATTTTTTATGGGCACGGTTTGGGTGCAATTCTTCAGGAGTGCGCCAGTATTAAGGATGGTGCTACCGTTTTTGGTTACTATGTAAACGATCCCCAACGATATGGTGTGGTTGAGTTTGATGAGTGCAAGAAAGCGATTAGCCTTGAGGAGAAACCCAACAATCCAAAATCTAACTTTGCGGTAACTGGTTTGTATTTTTACAGCAACGATGTGGTTGCTAAAGCCAAGGGGCTGAAACCATCAGCTAGGGGTGAGCTGGAAATTACAGATTTAAACAGATTGTTCCTTAGCGAGGATAGGCTTGATGTTAAGCTGCTCGGCAGGGGTATGGCTTGGCTCGATACCGGCACACACGAGAGCTTGCTGCAAGCTTCAGTTTTTATACAAACTATCGAGCAGCGGCAGGGATTAAAAATTGCTTGCCTAGAGGAGATTGCGTATAAGAATGGTTTTATTGACCGAGAGCAGCTGCAAGGGTTAGCCCAATCGCTATCGAATAATCAGTACGGCGAGTACCTTAAGAGAATTGTTAACGAAGACTTTTTGTAGTTTATGAAACACCCATGTAAGGTAGTTTGCACAAACATCGATGAACAAACTATGGGAGTTCCATCCGTTCGAAAAGAGTGCTAAAAGCAAGATAGTAATGTGTTATAAATTAATAATATAAATATTTTGTACGGATGAAAAAGATTGAAACGCCCATACCCGATCTATTCATTATAGAACCCACAGTTTTTGAGGACTCGCGGGGCTACTTCTTCGAGGCATTCAATGCCGATAAGTTTAGCACTTTGGGTTTCGATGTTCAGTTTGTACAGGATAACGAGTCGTTATCGTCAAGGGGTGTAATCCGTGGGTTGCACTACCAGCTAGCACCGTATGCACAGTCAAAACTGGTAAGGGTAGTTCAGGGTGCTATTCTAGATGTTGCTGTTGATATCCGCAAAAACTCACCCACCTATGGTCAGCATTTTGCTTATGAACTAAATTCCTCGAGTAAGCATCTACTATTTGTCCCGCGTGGGTTTGCCCACGGATTCTCCGTGCTAAGCGAAACTGCTATTGTAAACTACAAATGCGATGCGCTTTATAACGCTCCTGCCGAACGGGGTATTCGGTTTAACGATCCTGATATAGGTGTAGATTGGAGAGTTAATGAAACAGACGCAATTGTTTCGGCCAAAGATAATGTGTTACCCTTGTTCAAATCGATTGAAACAAACTTTGTATACGGTGGAAACTACTAGCAAAATAAAGGTTCTGGTAACAGGTGCCAATGGTCAGCTTGGCTCCGAGTTGCGAACTCTGGAGGCTAATTATCCTCAGCTGCATTTTATTTTTTCCGATATTGGAGAGCTTGATATCACTAATGAGCAGGAGGTGAAAGCCTTTTTTGACCAGCATAAACCTAGTTTTGTAGTGAACTGCGCTGCCTATACCGCTGTTGATAAAGCTGAGGATGAAGAGGAAAAGGCTTATAGCCTGAATGCTTTAGCCCCAAAATATTTGGCATATGCTGCAAAAGATGCGGGCTCTCGTATGATCCATATATCAACCGATTATGTCTTCGATGGTAAGGCCTTTACACCCTACTTGGAGTCCTCTCCAACATCACCCAACTCGGCATATGGTAGAACCAAGCTGAAGGGTGAAGAGTTTGTTTTGCAGTCGGGGGTTGGGATGGTAATTCGTACCGCATGGCTTTACTCATCTTTCGGAAAAAATTTTGTTAAAACCATAGCAAGCAAAGGGAAAGAGACCGACAGCCTTAGGGTAGTTTTCGATCAGGTGGGTAGCCCCACCTGGGCCAATGACCTGGCCAAGGCCATTTTGGCGATTATTTGCCGAGGTAACGAAAGCTTTGGTCCCGAGGTTTTTCACTATACCAATGAGGGTGTTTGCAGCTGGTACGATTTAGCCGTTGAGATCATTGACTACTATGGTTTTCGCTGTAAAGTATCGGCAATACACAGTTCAGAGTATCCCACACCAGCAACCCGCCCCCCCTATAGCGTTTTAGATAAGTCAAAAATTAAGAATACCTATGGCTTGGTTGTGCCGCATTGGCGCAAGAGTTTAAAAAATTGCCTTAGTACCATTGCACCTTAAAAACATTTGCCCTATGAGTAAGCAAAAAATTGATCAGGAAATTTTGGCTAGAGCAGAACAATGGCTTCAGCCTGAGTTTGATAAGGAAACCCGAGGAGCGGTAAAGGAATTAATCAAAAGCAATCCCCAGGAGGTTGTTGAAGCTTTTTACAAAGATTTAGAGTTTGGAACGGGTGGGCTGCGAGGGATTATGGGGCCTGGAACCAATCGGATGAATAAATATACCCTAGGTAAAGCAACGCAGGGTTTGGCCAACTATCTATTAAAAGAGTTTAAAATCTTACCCGAAATACGGGTTGCCATTGCTTGCGACTCAAGGAACAATAGCATGCAGTTTGCCCTCACAGCTGCCGAAATACTTACAGCAAATGGTATTTGGGTATACCTTTTCGAGGCGTTACGACCAACGCCACAGCTTAGCTTCGCCATTCGCACCTTCAAATGCCAAAGTGGAATTGTTATTACTGCATCCCATAACCCCAAGGAGTACAATGGCTATAAGGTTTACTGGAACGATGGGGCGCAAATTGTTCCTCCGCATGATAAGAACATTATTGCCGAGGTGAACCGTATCGGCTCTGTGAAGGAGATTAAGTTCAAGGGAGATCATAATTTAATAAAGGTTATTGGTAGCGAGATAGATGAGATATATCTCAACACATTGTCTTCCCTTTCGCTATCGCCCGATATCAACCTAAAGCACAGGAATATAAAGATTGTGTATACACCCATCCATGGAACTGGTGTCGATTTGGTGCCGCGGGTTCTGCACAAGTTCGGATTTGCCACCGTGGTAACCATCCCCGAGCAGAATGTAATTGATGGTAATTTCCCAACGGTTCAGTCGCCTAACCCCGAGGAGCCAGCAGCACTAAGGCTTGCCCTCGAAAAGGCTAAGGAGATTGATGCCGATATTGTAATGGGTACCGACCCAGATGCCGATAGGGTAGGGATTGGCATAAAGGATAATATGGGCAAATTTATCTTGCTTAATGGAAATCAGGCTGCAGCGTTGCTAATATACTATGTGCTAACCAAGTGGAAGGAGAAAAAAATGCTCAGGGGCAACGAGTACATTGTTAAAACCATTGTTACCAGCGATTTGCTTGCCAATATTGCCAAAGGGTTTAACGTGGAGTGCATGGAGGTGCTTACTGGGTTTAAGTACATTGCCGAAATTATACGTGAGCTTGAGGGGAACAAAACATTTATTGCTGGCGGTGAGGAGAGCTACGGATACCTAGTTGGCACATATGTTCGCGATAAGGATGCCATTTTATCCTGCGCTCTTTTTCCAGAGATTGTTGCATGGGCCAGGGAGCAAGGAAAATCAATTTACCAGCTGCTGATTGAAATTTACACCAAGTATGGGCTTTACCGCGAACGGTTAGTCTCCATTACAAAGAAAGGGAAGGAGGGTGCTGAGGAGATTCAAAAAATGATGAAACAATTCAGGTTGTCTCCACCCAAAACCCTGGCCGGCTCAAAGGTTACAATTATACATGACTATGCTCAACGGCAAACCCACAACCTAACGGAGAGCATTATTTATCCCATAAAGCTACCTAAGTCCGATGTTTTACAATTTATCACCGAGGATGGATCGCGGGTTTCTATTCGCCCCTCGGGTACCGAGCCCAAAATTAAGTTCTACTTTGGGGTGAATTCAACGATGAAGTTTCCTGCGGAATACGAGATAACCAACGGTAAGCTAGACGCAAAAATTGATAGCATAATTAAGGATTTAGGTATTAAGTAACGTTCTGAACCCTTTCACTTTTTTTATGGATTTATGGATTTATTTCTTGGTAGTGTTAGTAGGCTTTGCAGCTGGATTTATTAACACTATTGCCGGTAGCGGAAGCTTGTTAACCCTTCCGCTACTCATTTTTTTGGGCTTACCACCTAATGTTGCCAACGGAACCAATAGGATTGGAGTTTTACTGCAGAGCTTAGTAGCTATGGGCCGGTTTAAGCAGAAAAAGGTTTTTGAATGGAAGGAAGGGATTTGGCTTACCATACCAGCCGTAGTAGGTTCTTTTGTTGGAGCAGCCTTCGCTGTGAATCTCAATGATCAGCTAATGAATAGGATTATTGGCGGGTTATTAGTTTTCATGTTTTTTCTAATGCTGTACAAGCCCGAGAAGTGGATTAAGACACAGGAGAAGGTAGTGCATGCCAAACCTAGCGTTGTACAATTAATTATTTTTTTTTGTATAGGCCTATATGGTGGATTTATACAGGCTGGCGTAGGGTTCTTTCTGCTTGCAGGCCTGGTTTTAGGTGCTGGTTACGATCTGCTTAAAGCCAATGCGCTAAAGGTTCTTATCGTTTTTGCCTTTACCCTTGTCGCCATGGTTGTGTTTATTTATAACCATCAGGTTGATTATAAGCTGGGGCTTACTCTGGCTATTGGAAGTATGCTGGGCGCTTGGGTAGCAACGCACGTGGCAATAAAAAGAGGGTCGGAATTTATTCGTTGGTTTGTGCTGGCAGCGGTTTTTGTTTTTGCTGTAAAGCTGCTATTCTTTTAATCGGTTACTGAAGCTTGAACACGTACGTAATTGTGCCCGTTTGGTATGCTGCAGCATTCTGGTTGACGTCAAATCTTGCCCTCCGGGCAGCCCTTTCGGCAGCGTTAACTAGCTCGGTATCGTTGGTTGTTGAACCCCTTACGCCGCCCCTAGCGTTGGTAACGTTTCCATTCCTATCTACGGTAACCTCAACCACCACGGTGCCGCTTTTTTGACTTGGGTATTCGGGCGTTGGGAGTTGAAGTGCAGAACGTCCCCCAAGGCTAAAGCTAATGCCATCGCCACCGCTCACCGTTCCTCCCTCACGGCTTTGCGAATCAACAGATCCCTCGGTACTCCCCTGATTCCCTTCGGTACCGGTTTGGCCCTCGCCCGATGTGTCTCCATCGGTTCGCTGCCCGGGGAATAGCGTTCGTCTATCTACCTCCCTAGGCTTTTCTTCCTCTGGCTTGGGCTCCTCCTTGGGTTTTTCAGCTGGTTTCTCCTCGGCTGGTTCAGCTGGGGTTGGTTTTACAGGGTCGGGCAACGATGGTGCTTCCTCAAAATCTTGTGATATGGGTGCTTGTTCCGGCTGCTCCTGTACCCTTTGGGTTGGCGTTACCACCTGCTGCGGTGCTGGCCGTGGTTCCCTTAGCCCTGAGCCTTGATCGCTAGTGCCAAAGTTTATTAAAATACCCTCTTCGGCAGGTAGTGGGAGAGGTGTGGAAAAACCAAATAGAATCAGAAGCACAACAATGGTGCTGTGAACAACGAATGAAACTACAACTCCTTTGGTTTTATCCGACATTTAATCTGTTACTTTAGTGGTTGAGTGGCTAGTATTAGCTTGTACCTGTTATCTTTAGCAATATTCATAACTTTTACCACCTCTTCCATCGGTACCGATCGGTGAACATGTAACGATATGGTTGGGTCTGCTTCTCCTTGGAGCTTTTGGCCCAAGTACCTTTCCAAGTCGGGAAACGAGATGGGGGTTTGCTCAACGTAAAATTGTAAGTCATGGGTGATGCTCACCGTTGTTATGGCCTTAGCAGGGGTTTGGCTATTGCTCTGCGGAAGCAGGAGCTTAAGGGCATTGGGTGCAACAAGGGTTGATGAAACCATAAAAAAGATTAGCAGGAGGAATACGATGTCTGTCATCGACGACATGCTGAAGGTTGCATTTACCTTTGATCCACGTTTTAGTGCCATGGTTATAACTTTTAACGTTGATTAGGATACCGGTTCGTTCAAAAGATCCATAAACTCTGTAGTATTCGCCTCCATGGTGAACACCACTTTCTCCACCTTAGCCACTAGGATATTGTATCCAAAGTAAGCTGCAATACCAACAATAAGGCCAGCAACTGTTGTTACCATGGCGGTGTAAATACCGTTCGATAGTAATCCAACATCGATATTATTCCCTGCCATCGACATGTCGTAGAAGGCTCGAATCATACCAATTACTGTTCCCAGAAATCCTATCATGGGGGCGCCGCCCGCTATGGTTGCTAGGGTGGGCAAACCTTCCTCGAGCTTAGATATCTCAAGGTTTCCTACATTCTCGATGGCTGCTGTTACATCTGAAAGTGGCCTGCCAATACGTTGGATTCCCTTTTCAATCATCCGAGCAATGGGGGTGTTGTGCTCTTGGCATAGGTTAATGGCCGACTCCACCTTATCGTCATGGATGTACTCCTTTATCCTGTTCATGAAGTTAATATCCTCCTTCTGGGCTTTTTTGATGGCCCAGTATCGCTCAATGAAAAGGTAAACAGCGATGCACCAAAGGAGCACTAGGGGAAGCATAATCCAGCCACCTTTAAGGGCAAGTTCCCAAAAGCTAAGCGTTAACTCGCCGGCAGGCTCCATGGCCATATTGGCATTGTAATCAACCTGTAGAAGTAGTGTGTGAAGCATATTCTTATGGTATTATTTTCGGTCGAAATTAGTAAAAAAACGTTGAAATGAGCAATTCTATTTTATCTCAACGAAAGCATTTTCTTTGATTTGGGGCTGAGGCGTTACATTTCTTGTTGTATTTTCTTCACTATCAGGATCAATGTACTCAAACTCATAGTCAGATTCTTTGCGTCGGGTGAAAAGATTTTTGAAATTACTCATCAGCTCTTCAAGGTTATTGAAGTCTTCTCGATACATGACACCAGCCCCCCGTGTAAATTCGCCTGAGTTTGTCCCGTAGATTATTTCGTCGTTTGAGCGGGCAAAGGCTTTAAGCCTAATCTTCCCCGAGGGCACAATTTTAACATCGATGGTCACATCCCCAGCAAATCCACTGTTTACATTTTGGTTGCCCATGTCCACGTTGCTATTTATTGTAACCCTATCGTTGAATAGCTGGGTTGAGAGAGCTAGCTCAATCTCGCTGGAGCTTATTTCGTCTCCTGGTCGCCAATTTACTCCAATATCAACTGTGCTTGTCCATTGTGATATCCAGTTGCTAAGCTGGTTCGATAGCATCTCACCAGCTGTAGATGCAAGCCCTTGGCTAACCCCTGTTCCCTGGGCAAGGGGATCATCGCTTGTAAAGCTGTTAACAACCAGCAGCGATAGAAAGTGCATACTTACCCTTTCCTCTGTGTTAAACGCATCGAGAACAACTGCCTTTACGCTAGGGTCGTTCTCGGCGATGGGAACAACAATATCAAAACCTATGGTAGGCTCCATAAGTTTACCCGATAGGTTAATAATACAATCGACCTGAGTACGTGTGTTGTATATCGCCTCGTCGCTTGTGGGGTTAAGCGGTTTAAGAGTTGTGCGAAGCGAGTAAATTGCTTTTATGTCCATGAGGGCGTTGGTCATGTCTCCGTTCCATGTGATTGTACTACCATCGCCTATACGGAATCGTTTATTTATAACACCCTGAAGTGTGAACAGATAATCTCCCTTCTCAATGGCAAACTGACCAAACATATTGAAAATATCTTCGTTTAGATCAATTTCAAGCTTAAGGTTTCCTGAGCCATTGGCCCTAATGATATCGCCCAGCTGCTTATCGATAATAATTTGGACATCGGCCTCGGGGGTTACCTCCAGGTCGAGTGCAACCCTGACATTTGATTTTTTGGTGTCTTCTAGCCCAAGGAAATCTTCGATGATGATTATGTCATCGCTTCGGTTTATGAAGTTCACAAAGTCGAACTCTGCCACATCGCTTGAGGTTGACAGGGGGACGAAAAGGGCGGTTCGGGGTTCCGTTTTAATTGAGGCGTTTACCAAAATGTCGGTTGGTTTTCCGGTTACCCTTGCTTGCCCACTGGCATAAACCGAACCGTAAAACATCTCGTTATCGCGTTCGGTTGTGTTTAGAAACTGGAAATTACTAGGGGCGAGAAGTAGCTCTAACTCTATGTCCTTAAAGTAATTAGTCTTGATGGCACCGTTTAGGGTGGCAAGCCTATTGTTTGAATCGTAGATTTTAAAGTTGCGGAATACCACATCGCTATTCTCCAGGTATATAGGGTCTGACATGGTGTACCGACTTCTGGTAAAGTCGATTAAACCGCTAACCTCATTCATCCTTACCGTGCCGTTTAGCAAGGGGGTTGCGGTTGTTCCAGTGATATTAACATTTCCGGAGATTGAGCCTTTCAGGTCAACTACACTTCCTTCGAGAAATGGTTCTACAAGGCCCAGCTCAATGTTGTTGAGCCGTGCAAAGAATCTTAGGGCTTGGTTTTCGGGAAAGAAATCGCCAGCTAGGCTAAAACCTTGCTCTTTGGCCTGGGTGTTTAGTATATCTACTGATAGCTTTTTGTCCTCATTATGCCATTGGCTGTTTAGGGTTATTTTGCCTAGGTTGTAGCTGTTGGCCATCAAGTCATCGAGCGTTAAATCGGCGTAGAACAGTGGGTTTCCTGTTAGGTTTGTGGCTCTGGCGTACCCATCAGCTTGCCCTTTGAATTCGTATCCTATGCCCTTGGTGTAGAGATTTAGATTTGATAAGTCGATATTCTGTAAGTCAACCTGAACAAAATCATCGGGCGTAGAAGCAATACTACCCTGTATGGCAAGGGTTTGATTGTTGTTGTGGAGTAGAAAGTTGTTTATTGTTATACTTGTGCTGTCGATTATTATTTCGGATTGACTAATATGCCACGTGGTATCGTTTAAGATAAAGTCTGAAGGTAAAAAGTTTACGCTTATGAGTTCGCTTGTTGCCCGATGGGTAATTATTGCGTTGGCCTTAATCTCACCCGAATTTTTGATTACGGTTTTATTGTCCCACACAATGCTAGTTTCAAGCTTGTTGTTTATAGCGGTTGCATAAATTGCAACATTCTTTACCTCGGCGTTACCACGCGAAATTTGGGGCGAGCTAATACTCGCGGTTAGCGTAGAATCGTTAGTGAGGCCATCAATTGATATATCCTTTATCACGTTGCCTGCCAGCTCTATCTCAGGAATTTTAACCTTTAGGTTAAGAGTTTGAAAATCGGGGTTGTAAATACCAAAAATATTGGTGTTTTCGGCAATGCGGAACGAGGGGAATAGCACATCGGTTAGCTTGCGGGTATTCCTTAGGCGTAGCCTAATGATGTAGTCGTTGTATTCAGGATTATCTACACCAGTAGGTATAATCTCGGGTTTGGTGTTATCGCTACTCAGGGCGGGGAGGTATAGGTATATCATATTCTGAAGGTAAGAGAATATGTTGGCGTAATTGTATTTGCCCCGCAGCTCCCCCTCGGCAAACTCCGATTTTAAGGTTATCTGCTTGCTGTCAATCGAGTTGTTGGCGGTAATGATGATGTCTGACGTTTTTATTTCGCCATTCTGGTTGCGGTATAAGCCATTAACCAGCTTAACTTCACCCGTGGTATTGTCGATGTTGTTTCCCGAGAATTTTGCTGTTAAAAGAAACGAAGCTTGCGATATGCTATCGGCGCTGTTTAGGTTAAGCTTTACCAAGTCGAGTTTAGGAACAAATGCAGAGAAATCGAACACGGGAATGGAGTCGGAAAAGTTAAGCGATCCCAAAAAGTTAAGCTTAGCGTTTGGGTCGTCGAGCCGAAGTGATCCCTCAAAATTCTTATTGCTCAATCCTCCTGAAACTTCAATGTTGGTATAGCGATAGTTGTTGGCTTCAATGGAGTGTATCCTTGCTTCGGTTGTAACATTCAAATTGTTCTCGCTGTCGATATTACCATTAATTGCTGCTGCCAAGCTAACCTTGCCCAGCAGATCGTTTGCAATTAGCTTCCCGAGGTTAAGCTGATTTGTTGATAGATTCCCTTGGAATGTTGTTGCTCTCTGCTGGTCGGGCTTAAACGAAAGATCCATTGATACATTTCCGATATCGGTAGAAAGGGTGCCGTAGGCCACAAAATCGGTAATAAACCCAGTAAAGCTACCCGTAAACGATAAGTGGTTTAGGCTGTGCAGATCATCAGGAATTGATATGATTTTTTGTTGGGTATCGGTAAACCTGAAGCTTTGCAGATCGTCAGACGTTGTTATTAGCTCCTTAATATCAACGAAGATGAATGTTGATTGAAAATCGGGAAGCCCCATTAGGTTAACATTTGCCATGATGGACGTAGTGTCGGCCGTTTTAATGCTTAGGTCTCGTACGCGCAGATCGCTAATGCTACCCCTAAACCGTGCTTCAATGTCGGCTGTTTCATCGAACTGACTTAAACCAGTAACAAAGTAGGAGAGGGCACGGGTTGAAAGGGTGGTTGTCTCGATCTGACCATCGAGGTCTACTGCGTTCAGAAAGTCGCTCATGGCATCCCATCCATCGTAGCTAAACCTGAGGTAGGGTAGGTTGATGCTCGCATCCATAGCATGAATTTGTAGCTTTTCAAAATTCATATGCTGGCTGCTGAGGCTCATTTTTGTTCTAAAGCGATCAATCACAAAACCGCTTTTATCAAAACCGGTTAGCTCTTCAATTGTGAATGAAATGGTATCGCCCGTAATGCTAAGGTTTCTCAGGTTTAGGTTTAAAGCTTTAACGTATAGATCTTCAAAGTTTATTCTATCCTCAGTGGGCGTAACGTTTTGCTTGTGCATTCGAAACTCTGAATCGGCGATTCGCGCATGCTTAAAGCTTAACCCCAATCCATCATCATTTCTTGTTTTGGCAGAGTCGCGGGGAGGGAAAAGCTTATTGATGAACACTGTAAGGTTCATATTTCCGAGGGTATCGGTCTCAAAGTTTAGCTTGGCTTCATCCAGGCTAACCCGATGAAACTTTAGAATGTTTTTGCCGTTGTTGTAGCCCAAAAGGCTGGCCGTGATGGTTTTGGCGTTGAGCAGCGTATCCTGATTGTGATCCTCGATGTACACGTTGCGTAGGAGTACCCTGTTGAATAGACGAAAGTCGAATTTTTCGATATAAACCTTGGCGCCCAGCTTGTTCTCAAGCATGTTGGTGGTTTGGCCCACTAGCCAGGTTTGAACTTTGCTGTGCTGAATGATTAGCCAAACTGACGTGGGGATTGATAGTAGCACAATTGCTAATATCAAAAAAATGTAAACCGATTTTTTAATAACTTTGCCCACCAAAATTTGAATTTGAACTTTTACTTTAGCACAAACCATGCCACAGCTTAAAAACGCCCGAAATTAGTTAAAAGCAGGAGATTTTTTTAATAAATATTAACCAAAGTTTTGGGTTTTTGTTGAGCGTATATTTATATACTATGAGCGTAATAATTTTAGGGATAGAATCATCATGCGATGATACCTCTGCAGCGGTAATAAAGGACGGATGGTTGCTATCAAACCTTATCAGCAACCAGAAGGTTCACGAGGAGTATGGAGGTGTTGTGCCCGAGCTGGCTTCGCGTGCCCATCAGGCAAACATAATTCCAGTGGTTGATACCGCCATTAAGCAGGCAGGGTTATCGCCAAAAGATATATCAGCTATTGCTTTTACTCAGGGGCCTGGCCTACTTGGTTCGCTACTGGTGGGTACCTCGTTTGCCAAGGGCTTTGCGCTAGCACAGAAGATTCCCCTTATTGAGGTAAACCATCTACATGGCCATATCCTATCGCATTTCATAATAACTTCGGACGAAACGAAGCTCCCACGGTTTCCGTTCCTTTGCCTGTTGGTTTCCGGTGGGCATACCCAGCTGGTTGTGGTGAGCAATTTTGATAAGATGGAGATTGTTGGAAAAACCATAGACGATGCAGCCGGTGAGGCTTTTGATAAGTGCGCCAAGGTGATGGAATTGGGTTATCCGGGTGGGCCTGTCGTCGATCGTTTGGCAGCCCAGGGTAATCCCAACGCTTTTAAGTTTGCTAAACCATTGCCCCATGGGCTCGACTTTAGCTTCAGTGGTCTAAAAACGTCGTTTCTCTACTTCCTAAGGGATCAGCTAAAGGCCCAGCCCAATTTTATTGAGGAGCGGAAAGCCGATCTGTGCGCATCGTTGCAGCATACCATCGTTTCCATTCTAATGGATAAGCTTACTGCTGCCGCAAAGGATTTGGGTATAAAAGAAATTGCCTTGGCAGGAGGTGTGGCGGCCAACTCGGGATTACGAAATGCTACCCTTGAGGCAGGTGAACGCTTGGGGTGGAATACTTACATACCAGAGTTTAGGTTCACCACCGATAATGCTGCCATGATAGCCATAGCTGGACACTACAAGTATCTTCGGGGTGAGTATGCCTCTCACAGCTCTGTGCCTAAGGCTCGATTGCCCTTCTAGCAGCAATTTGGATAATCCTTGGGCTAAAGCGGCTCCTTATAATCGATTGTTTATCGTTTTATCATCTTGGAAAACAGCTAGTTTCAAGGTTAGCTGAAGTGCTTTTCCTTGGGACTAATGCTAGTTGGTTTTTGGGTGTGCTTAATGAGGTTTGCTATTCGTATTTCAATGTTAGGGCTGGATTGGTTCTGGCAGCCTTAAAGGCTTGGTATCCCAACGTATTGTGGATTGAGCAAGTGGTATTGAAACCATCGAACAGATCATATCGAACCTGAAATGACTGTTTTGGGGCACATCCTCCATAGCTCCAACTACTTCCCAACTTTGACTTCTTTACCAAATGTTAACAACTTTACCAATTGGATCGTCATCGCCAAAATACTTGCGAGCTGTCAATTGGGTCATGCCCACTTGGTGGGGTACATTAAGAATATTATTTCCATCTCCACGGATTAGCTTAAACCCGTTGAATACCTTAAAGAATGTAGCGTTGGCATAAATAGCTTTTTTCTCAACAAAAACCTTATCGTCATATAGAATATCTGGGTCGCCGCCGAACGAGAATGTCTGGGTGTAATTAGTTGTTATGATTATCCGCAAATATGCCTAAAAGCCTTGAATTCTATTTGATGCTTAATCGCTTAACGGCAGGGGACTTATTCGGCAGATAGGACTCGCTCCTATGCAGGCTGATAGTTCACCCCTGCTGTTTTGTTACAGTGTTGCAAGGTAAAAAATGTCAAAGAAATTCATAGTGTAAATCTAAAGGGCAGGCAGGCGGTAGGCAGGGAGTACTTTTCCCGAAGAAGCAATTTGTTGTAAATCATAGCTAAATACTGCTTTTCCCGATAAACAACGTCGGGATTGCGATGACGCAAAAATGTTATAGGTACCAAAGCGGATAATCATATTAGTTATATCAAGATAGGTTTCTGTTGTAGTAGGCCCAATGGGGCATTGCTAATGACTCCTTTTAGCTTGGCATCGAGGCATACTCTGTAAATATTTTTTGCGTTGGGACGAAACTTATTGTAGCTCATCTCATCTATTACGTTAGAGCATGATAAGCAATACGCTGGCAATCCCTACCGCTAATCCAAAAATGTGATTAGGGTATATTCTTTCTGAGAGCTAAGGTTACGTACCGAAACCTTAATGTAATTTTAAACATAGTTTAGTGCTTTTTGGGTGTACAAGTAGTGGTTTTTATTACAACTAAAGCTGTATATAATAATTTGGTTGATATGTTTGGATATATTCAGCCAATTTCTTGAGACATCATACTGTATACCAAAACCTGCAATGGGTTGATATGTAGATTTAAAATAATGTTTCAATCTTTAGGTGTATGCTCGTAATCGTATACGTCCTGTTCGGGAACGAACACATGCAATTACTTATTGAGCCAATACCCGAAATGGCATTTTGGGGGTTGTATAATATCATAAATTGAAACCATATGGCTTTAAAAATGTTACTTTTGTATTGCTGATTAACCAATATTTACTTTAGTATGAAGATTTTTTTGCGTTTTATAAAGACCTACTATCGTGAAATACTAAGAGGTGTTTACTTCGCGCTGGCAATTGTTTTAATTCTGCTTGCCTTGCCCAAGGAACGTAGGTTTAAGTATGAGTTTCAACGTGGTATGGAGTGGATGCATGACGATCTGGTTGCACCATTCGATTTTCCTATTTACAAAACCGATGCAGAGTTTATTGCCGAACGTAATGCTATCCTTAATAATTTCAAGCCCTTTTTTAAGTACGATACTTCTGCTGTTGCCCTTGCCAAACAGCAATTCAGGACAGACTTTATTGCTGAATGGGAAAAACTTGAAACCAATCGCAATCCGAATGATACATTGCTAAGAAGGATGGAAGAGGGCATTGAAAGAGTGCATCGGGTTGGAGTTTTTTTCCCTGATGAGTTCTCTGACCTTCGTGGAGACATACAAGGGGGAATTACAATCATTAAGAATAATCAGGCTTTTGAGACTGATATCTCAGAGGTGTATCAAGTTAATCGAGCAGTTGACAATGTTAAAACCTATGCTTCGCAGCTTGCCGCCACAAATTCTGGCCCTGAAACTGATATTATTCTAAAGCTAAATCTAACTAAATACGTTAACCCTAACTTACTTTACGATTCGCAAACTACCCAACAGGTTACTAGCGATATGTTGGCTAGCTTATCTGCAACAAAGGGGTTGATTTATGCCGGTGAAAGAATTATTACCAAGGGAGAGGTTGTAAACTCGGAGCTATACCAGATACTTTACTCACTTAGGCGAGAGTTTGAAAGCAGGCTAAATCATTTGGGTAATACCAAACTTCTCATATTAGGTCAGGCCTTAATTGTTACAATGCTGTTTTTTATCCTTTTCCTTTTCCTACTGAATTTTCGGCGAGAGGTACTTTATAGCGATTCGAAATTAGTGTTTATACTCCTTGTAATAAGCGCGTTGTCGATATTGTCGTTTTTACTTTTACGACGCGAACTGGTTAGTATTTACATCATTCCGTTTGCCATTGTGCCAATCTTCATACGAACCTTTTACGACTCTCGCTTAGCCCTTTTCATCCATATTATAACCGTTTTTATTGTTGGTTTTTTTGTGCCCAATAGCTTCGAGTTTGTTTTTATGCACTTCATTGCGGGTGTGGTTGCCATCATAAGCCTTACCAAGGTGTACAGGCGCAGCAAGCTTTTCCTTGCGGTGGGGTACATATTTGTAACCTATGCCGTGCTGTACCTGGGAATTGTGTTAATACAGGAGGGTAAACCAAGCGCTATGAATGCAATTTACATTGGGTGGTTTGCAGCAAATGCGCTGTTGCTTCTTGCTTCGTACCAGCTGATCTATGTTTTCGAAAAGGTATTTGGATTCCTCTCGGATACTACCCTTATGGAGCTTTCCGACACCAATCAGGATTTACTCCGAAAGCTAGCGGAGGTGGCTCCTGGCACATTCCAACACTCGCTACAGGTAGCTAACCTTGCCGAAAGCGCTATTTACCAAATTGGGGGAAATCCGCTCTTGGTGAGAACAGGTGCTTTGTACCATGACATTGGGAAGATGAGCAATCCGTACTATTTTGTAGAGAATCAGTCTCCCGATTTCAACCCTCACAAAGGTCTCGATTTCGAGGAGAGCGCAGAGATTATTATCCGTCACATTTCTGATGGGGTTCAAATAGCTAAAAAGAATCGCTTGCCCGAACAAATTATTGACTTTATCAGAACTCACCACGGAACAACCAGGGTTTTATACTTTTATAGACTTTACAAGGATAAATTTCCAGAGGCTGAAGCGGAGCTAGAGGCATTTAGCTACCCAGGGCCAAGACCCTTTTCGCGAGAAACGGCTGTGGTCATGATGGCAGATTCTGTTGAAGCCGCTTCACGCGCGCTCAAACAAATTACAGTAGAAACAATTAACGATTTGGTAGAGTCAATTATCAATTATCAGCAGGTTGAGAAGCAGTTTAACGATGCCAATATTACATTTAAAGATATCTCAGTAATTAAGGAGGTGTTTAAAAAGAAGCTACAAAATATTTACCACGCAAGGATAGAGTATCCTAAGGAGAAGGCAAAGGCATAACGTCTTGATTATATGTAAAATGCCCCATACGTAATTAGCATGGGGCATTTTTGTTAATCAGTTTACCTGGTTTAGTCGCCAAAGCTAATACCCAAACCACGTGCGGTTCGTACCAAATCGCATGAAGGGTCAACAAAGTTTGGTTTACCAATGGCATCGGTAAGGGGAACCGATATAATATCGGGGTGACGGTAGGCAACCATTTCACCAAAACGGCCCTCCAGAACCATCTCAAAGGCTTTAACCCCAAACTGAGCAGCCAAAATTCGGTCGTATGCACTAGGAATACCTCCCCGTTGCAGGTGACCTAATACTGTTTCGCGCATATCGGCCTCAAAACCTGCCTTCTTCAGATCGTATGATATCTTGTGAGCAATACCACCAAGTCGAACGTTTTTGTAACCTACTTCACTACTCTCTTCGGCCACTACGTCGCCGTCCTTCGATTTAGCCCCTTCGGCCACTACCACAATGGCATTGCCTTTTCCACGGCTATATCTCGACTTTAGGCGCTCTAGAACAACGTTCAAGTCGTATGGAATTTCGGGGATGAGGCAAACCTCAGCCCCCCCTCCAATAGCTGCATGAAGGGCAATCCAACCAGCAAAGCGCCCCATTACCTCCAGTATCAAAACACGGTTATGGCTTGCCGCGGTGGTTACAAGCTTGTCAACCGCATCGGTTGCAATTTGAACAGCAGTTTGGAACCCGAAGGTGAAGTCGGTGGCTGACAGGTCATTATCAATGGTTTTGGGTACACCAATAATATTTAGTCCTTTCTCGTACAGGGCTTGAGATATTTTTTGTGATCCATCACCACCAATACTAATCACTGCATCAACGCCTAGGTACTGGAGTTTACGAATCATCTCGTCCGACCTGTCTACGTAATCCCACGTGCCATCGGTTTTCTTGATAGGCCATGCAAAGGGGCCTCCCTTGTTGGTTGAACCAATTATGGTTCCTCCCTGTACGTGAATTCCAGCTACTGAGCGCTCATCGAGCACCCGTATCTCGGTTGGTTCCCTAAGGATACCATTGAATGATTCGATACTTCCTATTACCTCCCAGTCTCTTTCCTGCTCGGCACGTTTTACAATGGCCCTAATCACTGCGTTAAGCCCAGGGCAGTCCCCACCTCCGGTTGCTACTAGCACTCTTTTCATAAATAAATCTCAATTATATTGTTAAGTAAATTTCCATCGTTTGCTACGATTTTCGGATATCAAAAGGCTCAAAAATTTGAAGGGTATTTGAATTGCCGTATTTTTATTGTGCCAAATTTTTCCACGGAAGCAAAAGTACAAAAAAAATAGCGCCCGTTTTTCAATATGTTACAACAAAATGCAATGAATTTTGTGCAAACGAATGAAATGCCTTGCTGTTATTTTAATTTTAAACATAATATATTATGAAGACTAAATCAATTAAATTTGTTAAAAGCCTACTTGTTGTAGGTGCTCTGGTTCTAATTCTCACCTTCTCATCATGTGCCCCTCAGGCCGATGTTACATCGGAACCATTTAAGGTGGAGCATCCCGATTGGGTTTTCGATGCCACCATTTACGAGGTGAATGTTAGGCAGTATACCCCCGAAGGTACCTTTGCTGCCCTAGAGGAGCATCTCCCTCGCCTGCAGGAGCTGGGCGTAAAAATTCTATGGCTAATGCCAATTCATCCAATTGGTGAGGTAGAGCGAAAGGGTACGCTGGGTAGCTACTACTCTATCAAAGACTACAAAGGTGTTAACCCCGAGTTTGGCACAATGGACGATTTTAAAAGGTTTGTGGACAAAGCTCACGAGCTGGGCATGAAGGTTATCCTCGATTGGGTAGCAAACCATACGGCTCATGATAATCCATTGGTATTTGAACATCCCGATTGGTATACCCGCGACTCGTTGGGCAGCCTGGTCTCTCCCTTCGATTGGTCCGATGTGGTTCAGCTCAATTACGACAACATGGAGATGAGGGACTATATGTTGGGCGCTCTTAAATTTTGGGTTGAGGAAGCCAACATAGATGGGTATCGTTGCGATGTGGCTTCAATCGTTCCAACCGATTTCTGGAACAAAGCTCGCAAGGAGCTGGATAGAATAAAGCCAGTTTTCATGCTTGCCGAAGCCGAGGAAGAGGAACTTCTTGAGTATGCCTTTGATGCTGATTATGGTTGGGAGTTTCACCATATTATGAATGGTATTGCCAAAGGGGAGAAAACTGTACTTGATATAGAGGAGTACTATCAGCGCGAGCTGGTTCGCTACCCCAAAACCACCATTAAAATGCATTTTACCAGCAACCACGACGAGAATAGCTGGGCTGGTACTGAATTCGATAGAATGGGTGAAGCTGCTGCCAAATCTTTTGCCGCCCTTACTTTTGTTATTCCTGGCATGCCCTTGCTATACAATGGGCAAGAAGTAGGCTTTAACCGTATGCTCGAATTCTTTGAGAAGGACGAGATTGACTGGACACCCAACGAGGAGTTCACAACCCTTTACCAAAAGCTCATTGACCTAAGAAAAACAAATACTGCCTTGTATGCAGCCGAAAAAGGAGCCGATATGTTTAGGGTGAAAACCAGCAACGATGTAAACGTATTTGCCCTTACCCGGGAAAACGAGGAGGACAAGGTGTTTGCCATTTTCAACTTATCAAACCTAAATCAGGATGTTGAGCTGAAAGGCGATGCATATGTTGGCAAGTACACCAATTTGTTTACTGATGAAACAATTGAATTCCCTCAGGGCGCAAGTGTTAAGCTAGCACCGTGGGAATATGCTATCTATGTGAAGTAGATAGATATTTCAAAGCCAGAAAGCTCATTTTGCCATAAGCAAAATGAGCTTTCTGGCTTTTACGCACCTAAGCCTTTGGCTCGTTTTTATGCAAATTCCCTAAAAAGGTTTGAACCCTTTTACTACTTTTGTGCAGTTATTCCTAAACGCAAAAAATTTAAAACTTAACGATATGCATTACACTGTTCCCGTAAAAGGTAAAGTTCACTGGATTGGCGTGAACGACCGTCGCAAAAGGCTTTTTGAGAATATGTGGACACTTGAACGTGGTGTTTCCTACAACTCATACCTTATAGTTGATGATAAAACCGCTTTGGTTGATACCATTGAGGATAGGGCAGCTGGCAACTACATCGAACGGATTGAGAAGTTACTCGATGGCCGAAAGCTCGATTATCTAATCATCAACCACATGGAGCCCGACCACTCGGGCGAGGTGAAGGCAATATTCGACCATTTCGATGGGGTTACCATTGTGGGCAACGTGAAAACTTTCAAGATGGTTGAGGCCTACTGGGGTATTACACATAGGTTGCTCAAGGTAGATGATGGCGATGAGCTTAGCCTAGGGCATCATCAGCTTAAGTTCGTCATGACCCCCTGGGTACACTGGCCCGAAACCATGATGACCTACGATACCACCGAGCAAATCCTGTTCTCTGGCGATGCCTTTGGTAGCTTTGGCACGCTCGATGGTGGCATTTTTGATGATGAATTAAATTTCGATTTCTTTGAGGACGAGATGCGTAGGTACTACTCAAATATTGTGGGACCCTACAGTAACATGGTGCAAAAGGCATTTGCTAAGCTTAGCGGTTTACCCGTGAATATAGTTGCCCCGGTGCACGGGCCGATATGGCGCGGTAATCCTCAGAAAGTATTGGATTTATACAACAAGTGGAGTTTACACCAGGCCGAGGAAGGAGTGGTTATTGTTGTGGCCTCTATGTACGGTAATACCGAGCTGATGGCCGACTATATTGGCCGCAGACTGGCCGAGAACGGCATTAAGAATATCAGAATACATGACGTGTCGCGCACGCACATAAGTCACCTAATCAACGAGATTTGGAAATACAAAGGTTTGATCCTTGGCTCATGCGCATATAATGGTCATATGTTTCCGCTCATGGAGAGCCTCACCCGCGAAATAATACACATGAAGATGAAGGACAAATTCCTTGGCATTTTTGGTAGCTACAGCTGGAATGGGGGAGGAGTGAAAAACTTGATGAAATTTGCCGAGGAATCGGGGTTTGACATGGTTGCCGACCCAGCTGAGATCTACGGTAAACCTTCGGACGATAAGTATGCACAGTGCGATGTGATTGCCCAGCAAATGGCCATGAAGCTAAAGGGCTAAGTTGTATTGATATTTGTGCTAATGAAAGTGGGGCCAGAGCCCCACTTTTTGGTTAGTTGCTATCCTTGCCCTTAAGGTGATCAAACTCTGACTTGGTACGCAGATAGTTCTCCCGATAGAACTCCAACTCCTCAAGGCTCTCGCGCATACGCTCTTCCTTCTCCTGAAGCTCGGCTGCTTGATCCTGAAGCTGCTTTATCAGGTTTACATTACGCTCATTCATTCGCACATTATTCAGGTTCGACGCAATGCTAAAGGCTATTTGCTTAATAAAATCAATCTCCTCAGGTTTAAAGTTGTCAAAGCGGGCTAGCTCCAGCACACCAAGTACTGACTCGTCGGTGCTAAGGGGAACAAGCAGTATGTTTTTGGGTTTGCTACTTCCTAACCCCGAGTTAATCTCGTAGTAGCTGTCGGGGATATTGCTTATTACCTGAATTTGATTATCGGCAAATGTTGCACCCACCAGTCCCTTTCCAGGTTCAATGGTTGAGTTTTGCTCAACCATTTGCCTGTTGCCCCCGTAGTGAGCCACCAGCTGCAGGTGTTTGCTTTCGCCCTCATCATCAATAACGTATAGAGCACCAAGCTTTGCACCCATATACTTAACTAGGGTTGTAAGCACTTTTCGGCTCAACACGCTAAAGTCATCCTTATGTACTGATAGAACATGGTTAACCTTGGCCAGCCCTTTGCCTATCCAGTTTTGAATTTTTTCTCGCTCCTGATGATCGAGCACTGCCTTATGCTGGCTTTGGAGCTCGCTGGTTCGTTCCTCAATTTTCTGCTCAAGGCTTTCCTTTTCTAGGGCAAGCTCTATACTCAGCGCTTCGTTCTGATTGATAGCTCTGGCCGATTTGCTAGTCATAGTAAATGATTGCAGCAGCATGAAGGTAACCAGCCCGTAGGGAGCAATGTATGGCATTTGTATTAGTTCCATACTGCTTAGCACATCGTTTATGGCTGTGGCATAGAGCAGAAACATACCAATAAATGTGAAGATTGCACCCTCACGCCCCTTGATGGAGGCTCGTAGCAAAACACCAAAGGTTAGGTAAAGCCCCCCTAAAAGTAGGTAAAGCTCAAATATCATATTGAACTTGCCAAATACAGCTGCCGGCGTTACAAAGATGAATGCGCCAAAAATAATCCCAAGCACAACCAGCAAATTCTTTATCATCTTGGGAAACTCATTGCTATACTGGTTGTATATGAAAAGGGCAAAGAATGGGATTGTGCAGTAGCCCGAGAAATTATCGATTGAAAGCAGAAACTCCCAATTGATGGATGGAAAGATGTAGGCAATAATTCTGTCACCCGTAGATATGTTTCGCAGGATCATTACAAGGCTAAGAATACCAAAGTATAGGTTCGATGTATCCTTGCGCCTATACAGAAACATATTGATATGGTTTAGCCCAATAATTAGGATAATTCCAATAACCAGCAGGTTTAGGATATCCAAATTTCGGCTCTCTTTTTTTAACGTTTCAAAATCGCCAAAATATGTTGGCCAAACCAATCCTGCTCTTCGGTGCGAGTAGTTTGATACCTGAAAGACAAACTCCAACGTTTGAACTCCTTGATCGGCTGCCGGAACAACAAAAGGAATGTCGTTGATAAAAAATTCGGGTTTATGCTCCTCTGCCGAAGTTGCAACCACACCCGCTTGTGCAATCAAATTCCCATTTACCCAAAGCTTGTAGCTTGTGAAGATTGAGGGGAGTTTAACCCCAAGTATCTGCTCCTTGTCCTTACCCTTTACATCAATCCAAAAACGATAGGTTGCAAACCCATTGCTGGGCAGCTTTTCATCGTTTATTTTGTATGCCGTCCACGATTTGGGTATGGCAACAAGTATAGGAGGGGTTAAATCTTCTGGTTTGCTAAAATCTGTTGGGGTGTAAAGCTTATTCCAGTAGAACTCAACCTCGCCATTTAGCCTAATGCTTTTTGTGGCTGCGGTAAAATTGTGACTGGTTAGGTCGAGCACTCCATGTACCAATGTTTGTTGGGCGCTAATGCTACTTATGCCAAAGGCTAGGGCAAGAAAGAAGATTAATTTTTGGGGTCTCATTTTATATGCGATAAGATTTCTGTCTGTAAAAAGGAATATAAAACTAAGTCATTTTCTAAAAAAAACCATTGTTTGTACCCAACGATCAAGCTAATTCTATCGGAATGGTGATGTAAACAATTCCCAAACCCGTGCGTTATGCTTCCGGCAATTGTAAAGCCATTTTATATATTTGTGTACAAATACTTTTGACTATGAAATTTTTAAAATCTGTACTTCTCAATCGTAATTCAATACTAGTCTTTGCGGTAATCATGGGTTTGGTCTTTGGAGACTACTCAATATATATTAAGGATTATAATATTTACATCTTAGCAATCACTATGACCTTCGCCATGACTGGGCTTAACTTACTCCTCATTAAAAGTTTTAAAACGGTAGCAAAACCATTTGTTATGGGTGCTGTGCTTAACTACATTGTTTTTGGCGCAGTTCTCTTACCCATCGCTTGGCTCTTGATGCCTACCAAGGAACTTTTTTACGGTTTTGTGGTGATTGTGGCTGCACCTCCGGGCGTGGCCATCATACCATTCTCCTACTTCCTAAAGGGTCGGGTGGAGTATGCCATTATAGCGCTAACGGGGGCGTTTGTTGCATCAATATTTGTTGCACCCCTTTTGGTTAATACTTTTGCCCGAGGTGAGGGTGTAAGACCCTACGACCTATTTATCACCATGGTGCAGCTTGTACTTATACCGTTGGCCATAGCACAGATCCTAAGAACCAAGCCGTTGCTAAAGTATGTTGAAATTGTTAGAGGTAAGGTTGTGGACTGGGGTTTCGCCCTGCTAATTTTTGTGGCCGTAGGTATGAACCGACAAGTATTCTTCTCCGATCCCCAGGTACTGATACTAGTAATAATTACCATTGCGCTAGCCACCTTTGGTCTGGGTGCTGTATACAACCTACTTGCTAAAAAGATGAAATTACCAACCGACCTGATGGTTACGCAGAATATGCTCTCCACCATCAAGAGCTCTGGTTTCTCGGTTGTTACGGCGCTAACCCTTTTTGGGCAGGAGGCTGCCATCCCTTCGGCAGTGTTGGCCGTTGTGGTGTTGCTATACCTAATTTATCTATCTTTGAGATCAAGTAAAACAGAAATTAGAACAAGGTGAAATTTACTTTTTTAGGTACAGGCACATCGCAGGGCGTACCCATTATTGGATGCCCTTGCCCTGTATGTGCATCAACAGACAGTCATGATAAGCGATTGAGAACAGCTGCGCTAATAAAGCACAACGGAATAGCCATTGCCATTGATGCTGGCCCCGATTTTCGGCAGCAGATGCTTAACGCTAATGTAAAAAAACTTGATGCCATTCTGATAACTCACGAACACCGTGACCATATTGCTGGTTTGGACGATGTTAGGGCATTCAACTTTCTGCAGAAAAAACCCATGGATATTTGGGGTGAGGCAAGGGTGCTGGAGGCCATTCAGAACGAGTTTTCGTACGTTTTTGCCGACTACAAGTACCCTGGTTCGCCTGAGATGAACCTTCATCGAATCGATGGAGGCCATTTCGTAATTGATGGAATAGAGATAATACCCATTAGGGCGTATCATCACAAAATGCCTGTTTATGGTTTTCGAATTGGCGATTTGGCCTACATTACCGACGCTAACTCTATACCGGAGGACGAGATGAAGAAATTAAAGGGTGTGGAGATTCTCGTGATTAACGCATTACGTAGGGAGAAGCATATATCTCATTTCAACCTGCAAGAAGCCATTGACGTGATAAACACCCTAAATCCTCGAGCAGCCTACCTAACGCATATGGGGCATCAAATGGGGTTTTATCAAGAGGTGCAGAAGGAACTACCGGCCAACATCTTTCTGGCCTACGATGGTTTAACCCTGGAGGTTTGATTTTTTAAATTGGAAGGGTAAAAGGTTATTTGTTGTGCCACCGCATTTGATATTGTGTTTTTTATCCTGTGTACTTCAATTATAATGGTTATTGAAATAGTTGTTAATCCTAACTACTAAGACGTATGGCTGAAATATTCTACTCTAACCCCTGTAACACCTCGCTGCGTTAGATGGCAACTGAGCGTACTTTGTGAGCTCAGCGAGGCTAAAAAGCAATAGAAAAAATGTTTAGGAAAAATTTCCACCCCATAGGGGTGATATATCGATTGAATTAAGACCTCTCGGATTTAACAGCACCCAGTAGGGGTGCAATACCAAAAATTATCGCTAACTCCTATTCCACCCCTACGGGGTGCCAGTCCTTACACAGACCTTATTCCATCACTATGACACCTCTAGCGAGGTGCTTATTTCATCACATCACCTCTTTAATATCAACTTTATTGAACATTTCCGAGTTACTGTTATTACAGGTGCGCTGCGCCAAACGCTACACTTTGGTCATCGTAATAACTACCTCACCCAACTTCTCCTCCCTTTCATTCAAAACACATTCCATAGCTCTGAGACTTAACTTGTCTGTTTTGGATGTCGCTTCTTATTATTCTAATCGATCTTATGGTTATGATCTGTGTTAGTTCCACAGGTTTTCTGTAACATTGTTTTGTACCTGAGCACATAAAATTTTCTAATTTAATTAGATTTGTAGTTAAAAATATAAACCATGTTCACACAACCCACCCTAATACTTGATGAGGCCAAATGTCGATGTAACATAATCGCTATGGCCAACAAAGCCAAAGCCCTTGGGATTGGCTATCGTCCGCATTTTAAAACTCACCAAAGTGCCCATGTTGGAAGTTGGTTTAGGGAGTATGGTGTTGATAAGATTGCTGTGTCGTCGGTGCCCATGGCGCAGTATTTTGCTTCCGATGGGTGGGGTGATATAACCATAGCCTTCCCTTTTGTTAAGCAACAAGCCGATGCCGTAAATGAGCTGGCTAGCCAAATCAATTTGAACCTAGTTGTATCCTCTTTAGGTAATGCAGAGGATATGGTTAGTGTAATTACTCAAAGGGTAAACATTTTAATTGAAATTGATTCGGGCCAGGGGCGAACCGGAGTTCTGCCTTACGATTTGGAAAGCATTGATGGCATTATCCACTTGCTCAATCAGAGCTCACACATCAACTTTGTTGGCTTTCTAACGCACGCAGGTCATTCATACGGTGTAAGCGCAAGGGATATTCGGGAGCTCAATAACCAAACCATTAGCAGGCTCTTGCCACTAAAGCAAAGGTACCCAAGCGCCGTATTATCTTATGGCGATACACCCACTAGTGTTGTTGCTGAAAGATTTATAGGAATTGATGAGCTACGGCCGGGCAATAATGCTTTCTACGATATGCAGCAGGTTTCAAACGGCATTTGCTTGCCTGAGCAAATAGCTGTTGGGCTGGTATGCCCTATTGTTGCAAGGTATCCCTACCGTAATTTGTTAGCCATATGGGGTGGTGCTGTACATCTTTCTAAGGATTTTTATATTGACGCTGCCGGGAACAAATCGTTTGGCGCCATTTGCAGATTGAATGACGATGGTAGCTGGGGGCAACCCATTGATGATTTGTACCTTGAGTCCATATCGCAGGAGCATGGAATGGTAAGGGTGGGTAGCCCCACAGCAATGGAGAGTATATGCGAAGACGACTTTCTCGTGGTGTTGCCAGCCCATTCGTGCCTTACGGTTGACGCAATGGGGGAGTTCTGTATAAATGGTAAGTACGCTAAGGTAATGGCGAGGTATTGAAAAACTCGGTGAAATTTTTCACTATTTGAATCTGTAAATCTTCCATTGTAATGCTCAGCTTATCCGAGGCGGCTTGGTATAACCGTTTGATGTCAACACTTGAACTATCTGTCTCTACAAACAACCTGCTGATTGGTATTATGCTTAATGCCTGCGAAACTTTCGATTTACTATCGAGCAGCAAGCCGCCTACAGAGAGGTGAAACCCCTTTTCGACCAGCTGCATTGCCAGCTGGGCACTACCATTAAACCCGTGAATGGCCATAGGCATATGCTTAGGCACTTCTTTTACTGCTGATAGTAGCTCGTCCCAAGCCTTTACGCAGTGAATTACAATTGGCTTGCTGTTGTTTACAGCAAAATCTACCTGCTTTACAAAAACATCAACCTGTTCCTCTAGCCTTGGCCCTTTTAGCGTGTCGAGACCAATTTCACCAACCCCAATAAACATCCTATTGGAAGTTAAGTTCATTAGCTTGCCAACATCGTTATCAATACTTTTAATGTTTGCATGCCAGGGGTGAATCCCTGCGGTGAAAAATTGATCATGGGAGGTGTTTCCTTCCGATGGAGCAATGCTGGTTATCGCAATTACGTCCTCCTTGTATGTTGTTGGCCGATGAGTGTGAAAATCGATATATACCCCTTTGTGCATAGCTGTTGTAATGGTCAGTGGCTACTCTCCAATAATTTTCACAAGAACCCTTTTCCTCCTTTTGCCATCGAACTCACCATAAAATATTTGTTCCCATGGGCCAAAATCGAGCTGGCCCTCGGTAACGGCCACAACCACCTCGCGGCCCATAATGGAGCGCTTTAGATGACCGTCGGCGTTATCCTCAAAACCGTTATGCTTGTACTGCGAGTGGGGTTTTTCCGGAGCTAGCTTTTCAAGCCATACCTCAAAATCGTGGTGGAGCCCCGATTCGTCGTCGTTAATGAACACGCTGGCGGTAATATGCATGGCGTTTACCAGCACCATTCCCTCCTGTATGCCGCTCTCGTAAAGGCATTCCTCAACATCGGGTGTAATGTTAATGTATTCTCTTCGGCTTTTGGTCTCGAACCAAAGCTCTTTGCGGTAACTTTTCATGGCTTTCAGTTTTAAAGGATACCAGTTAAATCAGTAAAACAAAAATAGCAAATCGCGGCAAACATTTGGGTTAAAAGTTAGGCTAATTATTCATTAAGAAATTGGGGGTATTAATAATCAGTCTAATTATATATTAGATTTGGTAAGGGTTTGGTTATTGAGAAATTTGAAATATTGATGTAGCTTTGGGTGATTTTTATTTATCAACATAAATAATTATAACGATATGAGTATTAAAGGAACTGAAACCGAAAAGAACCTGCTGAAAGCATTTGCAGGGGAGTCGCAAGCTAAAAATAGATACACCTATTTTGCCAAGGTGGCCAAGAAGGAGGGCTTTGAGCAGATTGCTGAGCTGTTTATGCAAACGGCAATGCAGGAGGAACAGCATGCTAAGGTGTTCTTCGAATTTTTGGAGGGTGGAATGGTTGAGATCACCGCTTCGTATCCAGCTGGTGTAATTGGTACAACAGCCGAGAACCTAAAGGCTGCCGCTATGGGCGAGCATGAGGAGTGGGCCGATTTGTACCCAGTGTTTGCCGATATAGCCGAAAAGGAAGGCTTTAAGAAGGTTGCCACAGCTTTTAAAATGATTGCTAAGGTTGAGGAGGTGCATGAGGAGCGCTACCTTAAGCTGCTAAAGAATATTGAGGAGAATAAGGTGTTTGAGAAGGACGAGGAGGTTGTTTGGATGTGCCGCAAGTGCGGATACCATCATAAAGGTAAAAAAGCCCTTAAGAACTGTCCTGCGTGCCAGCACCCCATAGAGTATTTCGAGGTATTGGCCGAGAACTATTAGCAATGAGCTATACGCCAAAAAAACGAGGTTGCCACTGCTGGCAACCTCGTTTTTTTAGTGACCTACTCTTTTTTTACCTTGATGGTACAACCTATGGCTTTGGTTTCGGTAATGCTAGGCTTTTTGCCTTCGAGCAATGCGTCAATGGCATCGGCAAGGTAGGTTTCGGTAACCTGTGAGGCATCGCGGTAGTTATTGTCAATGGCACCTATGTACTCAACAATTAGGTCATTCCCCTTTTTGTTCAACAGATACACATGTGGGGTTCGGGTAGCACCGTAAACGGGATAAATTTTCTGGCCTTTGTCGAATACGTATGCAAAAGGGAAACCCTTCTCGTTGGCTCTCTCAATCATCTTGTCGTAGCTATCCTGGGGTTGAACCTCGGGGTCGTTTGGGTTGATAGCAATAACAGGAAATCCCTTGGGGGCATACTTGTTATGTAGCTCAATCATCCTGTCCTCGTAAGCCACCACGTAGGGGCAGTGGTTGCATGAAAAGATTACGACAAAACCTTTGGCATCAGTATAGTCGGCCATCGATACCATTTTGCCGTCCACGTTTTTAAGGCTAAAATCAATAGCCTTGTCGCCAACTTTATAGCCTTGGCCTAATGCTGTGGTTGCTGCTAGAGCAATCATTGAAATGAATAAAAAAACTTTTCTCATGGCGATATTTGGTTTTGGTTAGTTAACGGTTAAAAATTGAAGGATGTAACAGCATCCTTTAGCTGCTCGTAGGTAAATTCCTGCTCAAAAAATTTGCGCTGGTGTTGGTTGTAAATTAGCGTTGCCGGTATTGAACCGCTCCAGCTGGGGTCAACCTGGTTAATCCATCGGTTGGCATCGGGGTCGTCAAGCATCACAATTTTCGATTGTATTTTATTCTTCTCCACAAAGGGGAGCAGCCTATTTTCATAATGATTGGGGAAGTCGAGGTTGATTAGAATGACCTTCAGCTTGCTATCAGCAAATTCGGCTGCAATCTGCTCAAAGTATGGTATCTCCTTAACGCAGGGAGCGCACCATGTTGCCCAAAAATTAACAATGTAAAGCGTATCGGTTTCCTTGTGAAGCAGCGGTTTTACTCCCTCGAAATCAACAATTGGAATTGGGGCTGTGTTAGCAGATTTATCGTTGCTCGCTTTACCCTTTTCATTGCCCTGGTTAGAGCCACACGAAATGGTGAGTATTGCTAACGATAGTACAACTAGAATTATTCGCATATTATTGAGAGTATGTGATTTAACAACTGTTGAATGTAAAAATACAATAATAAAACAAAATGACAAGACATATGTTTAATTCTTAACGGTTTTTATAATAACTTTGATTTTGATTACCGAGATGGTTAATACCACTTTAACATTAAAACTTTTAGCCCTATGACCCTAAGAATTAACGCACTCATTTTTATGATAGTGATTGGAACACAATTACTTGTGGGATGTAAGTCGAAGCCAACGCCACCCGTTGCTACTAAGGTTCCCCATGAGCTGGTGATGCATGGTGACACCCGTATTGATCCTTACTACTGGATGAACCAGCGCGACAGTGATGAGGTTATTCAATATCTAAACCAGGAGAATGCCTATGCTGACGCAGTGATGAAGGGTACTGAAAATCTTCAAGAATCACTATTTCAGGAGATAAAGGGGCGTATTAAGGAGCAGGACGAGTCTGTTCCCTACTTCGAGAATGGATACTTTTACTATACTCGCTTCGACGAGGGCAAGGAGTATCCCATCTACTGTCGTAAGAAGGAGAGCCAGGATGCCCCCGAAGAGATCATGCTCGATGTTAACGAAATGGCCGAAGGATATGCCTATTACTCGGTAGTGGGGGTTAACGTGTCGCCAAACAATAATATTGTCGCTTTTGGGGTTGATACCGTAAGCCGTAGGCAGTATACCATCTACTTCAAAAACCTTGAAACTGGTGAGCTGCTCAACAGCAAAATCCCCAATACTACAGGGGGTATTGCCTGGGCCAACGATAACTCCACAGTTTTTTACACGATAATTGACGAGGCTCTTCGTCCTCATCAAATTTTTAGGCATAGCGTAAGCGACGAGGGTAGCGAAAACGATGCCTTGGTTTACGAAGAGAATGATGAGACATTCCGTGCATTTGTATACAAATCAAAATCTAAAGAGTATATTATGTTTGGCTCGGGTAGCACGCTTAGTACCGAGTTCAGCTACCTAAGCGCAAATAATCCGCTTGGTAAGCCAAAGGTTATTCAATCACGTGAAAAAGGTTTGGAGTACTCTGTAACCCATTACGGGAATAAGTTTTACATCATTACCAATCTTGATGCCAAAAACTTTAGGCTAATGGAAACCCCCGTAACCAGAACCGAGAAGCGATATTGGAAAGAGGTGATTCCGCACCGAGAGGATGTGCTGCTTTCAGGCATTGAGGTTTTTAAAGATTTTTTGGTTATCGATGAGCGCAAGGATGGCCTTAAGCAGCTACGAATTATAAATCAGCAAACCCAAAAGGAACACTATCTTAACTTTGGCGAGGAGGTTTACAGCGCTTGGATATCCATAAACCCTGAGTACGATACTCCATTGCTTCGCTATGCGTACACCTCAATGACAACGCCTTTCTCAACCTACGATTACAACATGGCCACTGGCGAAAAAATACTGCTGAAGCAAACCGAGGTGTTGGGCGACTTCTCTCCAGATAACTACGAAACCAAGCGCCATTGGGTAGAGGCACGCGATGGTAAAAAGATACCAATCTCAGTTGTGTATCGTAAGGGTATTCAACAGGATGGGCAAAACCCAGCGTTGATCTACGGTTACGGCTCCTATGGCGCATCAATGGATCCCTACTTCAGCTCGGCGCGGTTAAGCCTGCTCGACAGGGGTTTTGTTTACGTTATTGCCCATATTAGGGGAGGCGAGGAGCTTGGCCGCGAGTGGTACGAGGATGGCAAGCTGCTCAACAAGATGAATACCTTTACCGATTTTATCGATTGCTCACAATTCCTTGTGGACAGCAAGTATACCAGCCCCGATAAGCTCTTTGCAATGGGCGGCAGCGCTGGTGGTCTGCTGATGGGCGCCGTAGCAAATATGCGCCCCGACCTGTACAAGGGGATAATCGCACAGGTTCCCTTTGTTGATGTGGTGACCACTATGCTCGACACCTCAATTCCACTAACCACCGGCGAGTACGATGAGTGGGGTAATCCGAACGATGAGGAGTACTACCACTACATGAAGTCATACTCCCCGTACGACCAGGTAACAGCGCAACATTACCCGAATATGTTGGTAACCACAGGTTATCACGACTCGCAGGTGCAGTACTTTGAACCGGCCAAGTGGGTTGCCAAGCTGCGCGATACCAAAACCGACGACAATATCCTGCTGTTTAAAATAGATATGGATGCAGGCCATGGCGGAGCATCTGGTCGCTTTAAATCGCTTCGCGATGTGGCATTCGAGTATGCATTTATGCTACACCTGTTGGGTATCAATAGCTAGCTACATTTTATGGAATTCACCAGCCAAGGCCTTTAAGGCCTTAGGCTGGTTTTTTTGTGTCGTATTTTTGGGTATATGTTTTGCTTTTCCCAATTTTTCATTACATTTAGCAATACTAAAACAATGTTTTCAAGATATGAAGAGAATACTAGTTGTGTCGCAGCGTAATTCGTGTCGATCGCAAATGGCAGAGGGCTGGCTAAGCTACTATGGTAGAGGTGAGGTTGTTGTTGATAGCGCAGGGGTAATGCCCACGGAGCTCGATATGTTTGCAGCAAATGCAATGACCGAGGCCATTATCGATATAAGCAGCTACAAGGCCAAGGGTATTCCGCAGGTTAGCGACAACGAGTATAAGTATGTGCTGATTTTAGCTTCGGATATAAAGCAGGTTCTACCAGTTTTTAAAGGAAACCCGCGAGTTTATGAATATCCATTTCCCGATGTTGTTGCGCTTGAGCTTAAGGAGGAGGAGAAGAAAAAAAAGGCCTACGCTGAGCTGCGCGACGAGCTGGAAAACTTCTGCTTCGACTTTATCCATCAAAAAATTAAACCTCTAATGTAGGTTGCACAATGGTATTTCAGCTACATATTGAGTTGCCTCCCTTTCCTAGAGGTATACATTTGGTTACCCGCCTTATTGAGCAACAGCTCCCTGCACTCCCTGAGGTAGGGGTTTTGCACCTTTTTATACAGCATACATCTGCAGGCCTCACCATAAACGAGAATGCCGATCCCACAGTTCGAGACGATTTCAACGAATTTTTCAACAGGATGGTGCCAGAGCGACAGCCCTGGTTTAAGCACAACTTCGAGGGCGATGATGATATGCCTGCTCATCTTAAAGCTTCGCTCGTTGGATTTAATGTTATCATACCAATAGCCAAAGCAACTCTAAACCTGGGAACGTGGCAGGGCATTTACCTATGCGAGTTCCGAAATAGGGGAGGCGCTCGCAAAATTGTGGCCAGCATTATTTCGTGATTTTTTTCGCCTTTATCCTATCCGTGGTGTAAAATGGAGCATAAATTTACAGCCACACTTGTATGTTGTAAAACTATGGTTTTAAGGTTTCATTATTGAGCTTAAAACGGAAGATTGGTTGTGATTGTTCAAAATATATCATACTTTTGCTTACAATATTTTTCTTAATATGAGATTTTTTGAAAAAACAATAACTTTCCATTTGGTACAAAAAAATTGGTATGGATAAACTTCTTTTACTAGGCGACGAGGCTATTGCTCAGGGCGCTATCGATGGTGGTCTATCGGGTGTTTATGCTTATCCCGGCACCCCATCAACCGAAATTATGGAGTACGTGCAGGCTTCAAAGCAAGCTGCCGAACTTGGGATTCATCGTCAGTGGTCAGCCAACGAGAAAACGGCTATGGAGTCTGCCATTGGTATGTCCTATGCAGGTAAGCGTGCGCTGGTATGCTTCAAGCATGTGGGGCTAAACGTTGCCGCCGATGCGTTTATTAACGCATCTATCACTGGTGTAAACGGTGGGTTGGTTGTGCTTTGCGCCGACGACCCCTCAATGCACTCATCGCAGAATGAGCAGGACTCAAGGTTTTACGCAAAGTTTGCCATGATTCCAATCCTTGAGCCATCGAACCAGCAGGAGGCTTACGATATGACCTACTCAGCTTTTGAACTATCCGAGAGGCTTAGCGTGCCCGTTATGCTCCGCATAACTACCCGTTTGGCGCACTCAAGGTCGGGGGTTGGCCGCAAAGAGGTAAAGGCTCAAAATGGAATGCGCTTACCCTCCGATCCTAGGCAATTCGTTTTGCTACCGGCCATTGCAAGGGTAAACTACAAGAAGCTGCTTAATACGCAAGCCTTAATGAATACTCTGGCCGAAGAGTCTCTGTTCAACACTTTATCCAAAGGGAATAACGGTAAGCTGGGGATTATTACTGCTGGTATAGCCTACAACTACCTGATGGAGAACGTTGCAGAGGGCGATTACTCGGTGCTTAAAATATCGCAGTATCCAATTCCATCAAAGCAGGTTCGCGAGCTTTATGAGCAGTGCGACGAGCTGCTGATTCTTGAAGAAGGTTACCCAATTATTGAGGAGATGATCAAAGGTTTTCTTAACCTTGGCAAGCCAATCCATGGCCGTTTAGATGGTACTGTTCCTCGCGATGGCGAGCTAAATCCAGCCATTGTAGCTAAGGCTCTTGGGATGGACCTGTACGAAGGCATGCCAATTCCTGAAGTTGTGAAGAAACGTCCACCATCACTTTGCATGGGTTGCGGACACCGCGATGTATACCTTGCGCTTAACGAGGCGGTTGAGGAGTATGGAACAGGACGGGTTTTTGCCGATATTGGATGCTATACCCTTGGCGCGTTGGCACCTTTCAATGCAATCAACTCATGTGTTGACATGGGCGCATCTATTACTATGGCCAAAGGCGCAGCCGATGCTGGTCTTGTCCCTGCCGTTGCTGTTATTGGCGACTCAACCTTTACCCATAGCGGCATGACTGGTTTGCTTGACGCAGTGAATGAGAACTCGCCCATCACCATAATAATCTCCGATAACTCAACCACTGGCATGACAGGTGGTCAACCATCATCGGCATTTGGCCGAATTGTTGAGATTTGTAAGGGTATTGGCGTTGATCCTGAGCATATCCACGTGATGAATCCGCTGAAAAAGTTCCATGAGGAGAATGTTCAGATCATGAAGAAGGAGCTGGCTTACCAAGGCGTATCGGTTCTAATTCCTCAGCGTGAGTGTATCCAAACATTTGCCCGTAGGAAGAAGGCAGAAAAAAAGGCCGCAGGCAAAAACTAATCGGATTACAGAAAAAAAAGCATAAGCATGAAAACAGACATAATACTAGCAGGCGTTGGAGGCCAAGGGATTCTTTCCATTGCGGCGGGCATTGGTTTAGCAGCAGTTAAAACTGGGCTTTACATAAAGCAGGCCGAGGTTCATGGCATGAGCCAGCGTGGAGGCGATGTGCAGTCGCACCTTAGGATATCCGACAAACCCATCTCTTCCGATCTTATTCCACAGGGTAAAGCCCATCTAATCCTTTCGGTTGAACCCATGGAGGGATTGCGTTACCTGCCTTTCCTTAGTAAGGACGGTTGGTTGGTGACCAACATAACCCCATTCAACAATATAGCTGATTATCCCCAGGTGGATGATATCCTGAAGGAGATTAAGAAGATACCAAACCATATTGCTCTCGATGCCGATGCCATTGCAAAGGAGGCTGGTTCATCTCGGTCGTCTAACATTGTAATGCTGGGAGCTGCATCGCCTTTCATCGATATCAAGTTCGAAGCATTAGAGGATGGCATACGCCAGCTATTTGGCCGCAAGGGCGAGGAGGTGGTTGAGGTTAACCTTAAAGCACTTCGTGCTGGGCGTGAGTTCTCTCAAAAAAACAGGTAGTTAAACACCATATAAGCTCATAACGCTACTGCACAGATTACACGGTGATAAAAACCCTTGTAGTCTGTGCTTTTGGCAATGTTGACAACTATCATCATATTGCAGATAGTTGATGAAACCCTTGTGGTATATGGTATTGTTGATATGTTTTAACCATTGTTAATATAATTTAGTTCGTAAACCCTCTGTTTACGTGCTTTATTTAGTAAATTCGCCGCGTAAAGGAGTGTAACAGTATATGAAAGAGGATAGCGAATTTTTCTTCAACCCAGAGGAAGCCATGGAGATTGTGCAGAAGTATGAGGATATGCTTAGGCATAACCGCAGCTTTTTCTTTGATGTTGTAGATTTTGAAAATATTATTGATTACTACATAAGTTCAGACGATTCACAGCGAGCGTCGGAGGCAGTGAATATTGCCTATAACATGCATCCATACTCTTCCGAAATTCAGATGAAGAAGGCGGAGCTTTTAATTATTGATAAAAAGTATGCTGAGGCTCTTGATATTCTCAAGGTACTTGTAAAAATCGACCCCGAAAACAGTGAGCTCCACTACCTAAAGGGGCAAGCTCATCTGGCGCTTGGTGAAAATAAAAGTGCCCATGAGTCATTCTGGTATGCTACCAACTCCTTTTCAGAAGATAAGGTAGATTTGCTGTATCGTATCGCAGCGCTTTATCAGGATATTGATGAGGACAACTACGCGCTACGCTACCTCCTTTATGCTCACAGTATCAATAGGCGTGACCTTGGTGTACTATTCGAGTTAGGGTTTTGTTACGAGCGCTTGGGCAATCTCCAGAAGAGTGAAGAGTTTTACAACTTATACCTCGATATTAATCCATTCTCAACTAGTGTTTGGTATAACTTGGGAATACTACACACACGTAAAGGCGAGTTTGCCAAGGCTCTAGAAGCCTACGATTTTGCCCTAGCGGTCGATCCAGCAAATGCATCGGCTTTGCATAACCAGGCAAACACATACGCTACCATCGAGAAATATTCCGAGGCTGCCGAAGCCTTTGCCGAGCTGCTAAAGTATGAGCCAGAAAACCCCAGGATATACGCTTCAATTGGGGAGTGCTTCGAGAAGCTTGGCCAATTCGATAAAGCCTTTGAAATGTACCATAAGAGCCTTGGGTTCGATCCTCAATATGCTGATGCTTACTTTGGGATGGGCGTAGCGTATCTGAAGCAGGAGCAGCTCGGTTTGGCCCTCGAAAATATTAAAAAGGCTATAACTCTTGAACCCGATAACTACGACTACTGGCTGGGCCTTGCCAAGGTGCTTTTTGAAATGGGATCGGACAAGGAGGCGATGGATGCTTATCGCGAAGCAACTACGCTAAATCCCGATGAACCTGATGCGTATATTGGAATAGCGGAGCTATTGCTATTTGAGGAGAAATTTGTTTCGGTTGAAGAGCTATACCATGAGGTGAACGAAAAATTCTCCGACAACGCAGCCCTCAAGGTTTTATATGCAGCGGCACTTTACCTTCAAGGTAAATCAAAGCTGGCCATAACCATCCTTAAGAAGGCAAAGAAACTTAATGTATTTGCAGTTGACGAATTCTTTGCTGTTGTTTCTGTTATTGACGATCCAAAATTTTTACAGCAGCTAAAATCAATTTAGCGTTGATTAGATTAACCTAAAACACCCTGAACAATGATGTTAAAATCAATTCCTAATCTGCCCAGTCGGGAAGATAAACCCCGTACCAAAGGTTTAACCATGGTTATGGATAAGGGCTTAAGCCACCGCGAACTTGAGGATATGGTTAGCGTGGCCGGCGATTACATCGATTTGGTTAAATTTGGTTTTGGAACCGCATTGGTTACTCCAAATATTCAAAAAAAAATTACCTTCCTGCAGCAGAATGGTATAAAACCTTACCTAGGTGGAACCCTGTTCGAAGCATATATCGCTCGCAATATGTTCGACGATTACCAAAAACTCCTTAATAACCTCGGACTCGAAATGGCCGAGGTTTCCGATGGAACCCTCGAGATGCCTCACGATGCCAAGTGTGAATACATTTACAAGCTGGCTAAGCAGGTAACCGTTATCTCCGAGGTTGGATCCAAGCAAGCGGGCGTTATTATCCCCAATAGCGATTGGGTGAGCATGATGAAGAGCGAGCTGGAAGCTGGCTCATGGAAGGTGATTGCCGAGGCGCGCGAGGGAGGGAATATTGGAATTTACAAGTCGGATCACTCCGCTAATACCGAGTTGATTGATGATATTATGCAGAACCTAAATATGGACGATGTGCTTTGGGAAGCTCCTATTAAAAACCAGCAGGCTTGGTTTATCAACCTGCTAGGAGCCAACGTAAACCTCGGAAACATTGCACCCAACGAGGTAATCGCTCTTGAGTCGTTACGGCTTGGCCTTAGGGGCGATACATTCTTTCAGTTTCTCAAGTAATACCAGCAGCACTTTTCTTTACCTAGCTAAGCTATGAATAATACAGTTTTACACCACGTTATCTATGCTCTTAAGGGTATGGGTATGGGAGTCGCTAACGTTATCCCTGGGGTTTCGGGCGGTACGGTTGCGCTTATTACAGGTGTTTTCGAGCGGATTATCAACGCCATAAAATCGTTCGATGGCAAAGCCATTAATCTCTTCCTTAAAGGACGGTTTAAGGAGCTACTCGTACATATCGATTTCTTCTTCCTGCTTACCTTAGGTAGCGGGATGATTATCAGCATAGTTAGCCTGGCTCGTATACTAAAGTATCTTTTTGCTGCTTACCCTATCTTTATTTGGGCTTTCTTTTTCGGCCTAATTTTAGCCTCAATATACTACGTAGGCAAAACCATATCGAAATGGAAGCTTAGCGTAATTGTTTCTTTTATCTTTGGCTCAGCCATTGCGGTTTGGATTACATTTATGAATCCAGCAACACAAAATGATTCGTTCATATACCTTATGATTTGCGGTGTGGTTGCAGTGTGCAGCATGATTCTCCCCGGCCTATCGGGGTCGTTCGTGCTTGTTCTAATGGGCAACTACGAGTTGATAATGATTGATGCCGTAAACGAGGGAAACTTTAGTGTGCTGGGGCCAGTTATCCTGGGCGGTGTGGTTGGAATAATTACGCTTTCGCATTTGCTCTCGTGGGTTTACAAGAGGTTTAAAGATCAAACCATCTCCACCCTAACAGGTTTTATCCTGGGCTCGCTAGGCATCCTTTGGCCGTGGAAAAATGAAATACATAGGATGGATGAGGTTGGAAATCTTATGCTTAAAGATGGTGAGCCAATAGTGCAGGGGTACGATCTATTTATCCCCCACGCTCTAAATTCCGAAGTTATTATTGCAATATTTTTAGCAATTGTTGGTTATTTGGTTATTGCTCTAATGGAGCGATTAGCAAATGTTGATTCAAAGGTTTACCCCTAAAAATCCCTTTATGAAAAGGCAACTTGTAGCTATAGCCATGGTTTCATTACTTTTTGGTAGCTGCTCTGTTTCCAACAGAGCGATGCAAACTCCAAATTATCACATTGAGTTTTACAAGAACGATTTCGAATACTCTTCACAGGTTACTGCCGAGGCTACTATGGTTAGGGTTTTGGGAATAGATTGGTCGCGGATTTTCAATTGGAATTCAGCCACCATTTCAAATTCCAATGAGTTCTCATCGCCAAACCTAGATGTTTCTGTTGGCACAACCATGTTGGTTGACCCCATTGTGGGAGTTGTATCAGCAATAATTCCAGTGCTAGGCGATCAGGTTAAGGGTGGGGTGCGGGTCGTACGCTCTTTATGCTCTAATGGCCGAAAACCCTGGCTACAATGTGGTGGTTTACCCTCTGTACGAGGTGAAGAAGTACATAGTACCAATTTTCTACTCGAAACGAACGGCTAAAGTAACCGCTCGCTTAGTCAATATTAAATAGTAAATTTGTATTCACTCAATTAGTTGAAATGTGTAAAAAGTTAGTAATCTTCTTTGTTTCAGTGTTGTTTGCAGCTACAACCGCTGTTGGTCAGGGTTGTGATGTGAAACAGCTTAACTTTAAGAGTGGTGAAAAAGTTACTTACCGTGCTGTATATAATTGGGGTTTTATATGGGTAAATGCTGGCGATGTAGAGTTTCTTGTTCGGGATACTACTTACATGCAGCAACCAGCTCTTCATCTTGTATCAAGAGGTTGGAGTTTAAAAAAGTACGATTGGATTTTCAAGGTTCGCGACAGGTTCGAGGCCATTGTTCATCCTACAACCCTTAAACCCTTTTGGTTCGAACGCGATACATACGAGGGAGGGTTTGAAGCCTACAACCGATATATATACAAGCACGATGAGAATATCCTTGATATTATTAGCCATACCTCCGATAGACCCTATAAGCGCGACCTGCTACCCATTAAAGATTGTACGTTCGATGTGGTGAGCGCCATATACTACTGTCGCACATTGGATTTCGACAGGTACAATAAGGGCGATAAAATACCAATCACCATTGCCATCGACGATGAGGTGTTCGAACTTTTTCTTAGGTACAAGGGCAAGGAGCAGCTTAAAACCCGCGATGGTACAGTTTTTAACACCATTCGCTTCTCGGCGTTGCTGGTTGAGGGTACCATATTTAAAGGGGGCGAGGATCTTGAGGTGTGGGTAACCGACGATGATAATAAGGTGCCCGTGCTGGTTGAGGCAAAAATTCTTGTGGGCTCAGTTAAGGCAGTGCTTACGGGTATGGAGGGGCTAAAACACCCCGTAACATCAATTGTAAAAGAGTAACCCTAGTATAATTTTCCTAATTTTCCACTAATCTAAACCCTAAAAAATGAAGAAATCATTAAAGTTTAAGCAAGTTGCCACCCTACTCCTGGCATTAGCAATGCCCGTTGCTCTTTGTGCATCGGATATTACCCTTCGGTTAAATCTTGATAAAGGGGCTGATGTTAAGTACAGCTCGGTTACAAAGCAAGTGATAACCCAAACCGTAAGCGGCATGCAGCAGGTGATTAATCAGGATCAGACCTTCGAGTTTACCGTAAGCCCCAAGGGTAAGGAGGCTAATAGTAATTTTAAAGCAGCCATTACCTTCAATCGCATTGCGATTGATATGAAGATGCAGGGTATGGAGATGTCGTTCGATTCTGACGATGACTCGGGCAGTGCTGCGGCAAATCCTCAGTTCCTCGTATTTAAAGCCATGGTGGGCAAAGGTGTTACGGCATTAGTTTCGCCCTTGGGCGAGGTGCTAGAGATTAATGGTGTTGACGAAATGCGTAGCCAAATGATTGCTGAGGTGGGCGGTGGTGCTCAGGCCGAGCAAACCATTGGTGCAGCAATCACCGACGAGTCAATCAAGCAAATGTTTGCGGGTGCTTTTATTGCGCTTCCCGAGAAAGCAGTAAAGGAAAGTAGCAGCTGGACCGAGAATAAGTCAATTGAAGCGCAGTTTACGCTTAATACAATAAACACCTACTCGGTTCTCTCGGCAAGCAGTAAGGAGATAAAGCTAACCCTTTCGGCTACCATGTCTACCATCCCCGGTAATAAAAGCAGCATGATGGGCATGGAGGTTACCTACAATATGTTTGGCACCACGTCGGGTACAATAGCGCTTAATCCCAAAACCGGAATGATTATCGAATCGGTGATGGAGCAAAATATCAATGGTAGTATTGCCGGTGATATGATGGGCCAAAAGCTCGATATTCCAATGGCTATCACCTCAACAACAACCGTGAAGCAGCTCTAGTAATATTAGCGTTTCTTTAGATTTTGGGAAGTTGTTTAGGAAGCTTCCCATTTTTTATGCTGATATTGTCCTTACGGAGCGCAAAGCTCCCTGCCAAAAGCCATAGCCGTCGAGCTAAGGACACAAAACAAATAAATAAAAACAATTGTTTTGATTGGTTTATACAGAATATTAATACTATAGCCCTCGTAGAGGGCATATAGCGATTGAAGGGATTAATACAAATGATTTTAAGCGCTTCGTAGACCTGCCTGCCGCAGGCTGGTGCGCAATAAGGGATCCTAATATCTATTGCACGCCCTACGGCCTGCCTGCCTTCGGCAGTAAGGCAGGGGTGCTTTAGGTTTTGCTATTTAAACCCAATCGCTTTCAACCCCTGTCTGCCAGCCAGGCAGGCTCTACGAGGGTATTGAAAATTGCTTAGCTTGACGGCTATGGCCAAAAGCAGGCAAGCTGTCAGCGCTACCCCAACGGATGAATGCCTACCTTAGGCAGGATTGAACGTTTGGTTGTATTGCTTGACCCTGCTTGCCAGCAGGCAGACAGGCTGCCCGACTGACTGACGTTGGCAGGTTGATTGATTGATTGATTGATTGCCCTCTCCCCTCGGCAGACGAGTTAAATAATTGACAATTTTTAAACGACAACTTATACCACTTAGATACTGAGGCTTTCAACCTTCGAGCCTTCAACAAGGGGTCAGTGAGCACTTCGACAGGTGATATGCTGAGCTTGCCGAAGCACTCACTAACCTCCTGTCGAACTGCTCAGGGCAAACTTTTCAACTTCCAGCCCTTGAAGGAAGCACATTTACAGCAATCCCAAGCTCAATGTAATCGGCAAGGTTCCAATGTGTTTTTAAAGCCAGATGCGCCCACAGCCTAGGCGTTAATTGGTAGCGTAACCCAACCCGTTGGTAAACCCACTGATCTTTAATGTTTCTGCTGAGGTTATGGTAGTAACCTCCAAAATGGAGGATTAGCGATAGCCTGTCGAGAATGATTTCAGCGTTTACCGCCACACCAAGCTTGGCCAACTCCCAGTTCGAGCCGAACGTAATATTATTCTCCTCTAGTATCAGCTTGTTCGAGCCATCGTACATAAAGTCCAAAGAAGTTCCAATTCTGAATAGTGGTGACCCGATAGGATGGCTATACTCAATTGAGCTTGTCGTCACTCCGAACCTTGGGCCGTTAAACCCAGTAGCCTCCTTTTGCGCACCAGCAATTAGCACCAATAACCTGTTGGTTTCCGTGTCGAAATTGTACTGGCCATTGCTACTCCGCTCTGTACCATGGCTGCCGTACTGTAAACCAACCGACAATAGGGTGTAGTTAAGCCCGTAGTTTGGTTTTTTTATGCTACCATTTGAAAAATGGGCAATATGAGCTCCTCCATTTAATCTCAAGTTCGAGGTTAGCTGATATGATATCCTAAGTCCCAGATCGATAAATATATTTAGATGAGTAGAGATGGCCGTGTTGAGGCTGTTGTGTATGGGATGGTATACTTTGGGCATAAACCCAATGCCGGTGCCAGCATAAAAATCGGACGAGAATCGTTTGGTTTGCCTCACTACAGGGACGGCTATGAATGGAGATACGATATGCGCGTATCCTAGGGCATCGTCATGGCCTAAGTACATAAACATATACGAAACGCCAACCGCCGGATAGCGATATACGCTTTGCCATAGCTTATTCCCACTCGTATTTAGAATGTATGATACTTTTATAGCTTGAGCAGGGGATTGCTTAAGAGCCGCCATCTCGGGGTGGTGGTACTGTAGATAACCCCAGTACAAATCGAACGATAAGGCCTGATTGTTGAATGGTTCTGTGGGCTCAGGATTAATTGCCCAACCCCGAAAACACAATAGTAGTAAGGATAATATGATGGTGTAAAAACGTTGCATTGCAATTTTGGCTTGTAGTGCTAAGGTAAACTTTTCTGTAATAAAAAAGCAGTCATAGTATGTGACTGCTTTTCAAAAGTGTATTTTACCTTTACTTATTACTGAAAAAGCACTCGTTTTGCAACCCTATTGCTTGATGTATTAATGACAACAAAATACACTCCGCTTCGGATGCCGTTTGGTCTACTCCATACCAGCGTATTTTCACCCTGCAAAATGTTTCCTTGGTGAATTGTGGATAGTAGCCTGCCACTTATGTCGTAGAGCTTAATATCAACTTTTTCGGGCTGCTCAGTGTAAATGGACACATTCAGCTGGCTACTGGCTGGATTTGGCCACAGGCTGATGTCGAAAGGTTTACCGATATTCTCAATAATGGGGGCATCCACAATGTAGTCCTCTCTGTTTATAGGTGATGTAGTATAAATTCGATACTCGCTGGGTGCCATATTGAGTGTTTGGCTAATATTGGTTATGTCAACTTCGGTTTGGGTATAGTACTCGTGCCAAACGCCTGTGTGGGGAAACGATACCGAAATATCTTTTCGCGTAACATCAAAGTTGCCTACAATAACCACATTCATATCGTCATGCATTAGCGTAATTCGTTTGCCTGCCCCAGCTAACGAAACCGAGAAATTATCGGTTGTAAATGCTGGGTAATCCTTGCGTAGGGCTATCAGTTCGGCCCATGTGCTGTACAAGCTTCGCCTTCCTCCATCCTCAAAGTATTCCCAGCGAATGGGCTTTCTTCCGGTTCTACCATTCTGATCAATTGGAACTTCGTAACCTAGCTCGCCAAACTGCCAAATCATCTTTGGCCCAGGGATAGTGAAAAAGAAAACCCCAGCTAGCTTTTGTCGTGTAATTCCCACTCCCAATGTTTTAACATCATGGTACTGATTGCTGCTATTGCCATAGGTGAGGTTTTTATACATCATCCTCTCCTCATCGTGGCTTTCCATATAGCCCACCAGATGTGGATAGTTGTAGCCCCTTTGCTTGTATGATACTTGATTGAAGTTAGAATCAGATAACCAGCCCATGCTGGCCTCAGAGTAGGCGTGGTTTACATTGCCCCAAATAAGCATTCCTTTGCCTTCGCTGGCTTTGTATTCAGCGAGTTCACGCTCTTCGGTATTGTCCGTAAAGTGCTCTAGGATAACATATGCGTTGGGATTGACCTCCCAGATGTAGTCGGCATAGGTTTTCAGTATACCAATGCGCTGCTCATCGTAGTCGGAGCCTTGGTTGCCTGTTTGGTTATTGGTAAACCCTTTGGTAAAATCGAACCGGAAACCATCCACCTTAAATTCGGTTAGCCAGAATTCGTTAACGCGATTCACAAAATCGATGGTGTAGGGGCTCTGGTGGTCAAAATCGTATCCCCAGCACCAAGGCTCATGCGGACAGGTTTGGTTATACCATGGGTTATCGGCAGTTGGCTTTACGCCATCGAAATACATTTGAACCAATGGCGACTGGCTAAAGGAGTGGTTAAGCACCATATCAATAATAACCGCCATTCCGCGCTTGTGGCACTCGTCGATAAACTTTTTGTAGCTATTCTTAGTGCCGTAGGCCTTGTCGGTGGCAAAGTAAAAGCTTGGGTTGTAGCCCCAGCTATCGTTACCCTCAAACTCGTTGATGGGCATCAGCTCAATGGCGTTTACGCCAAGGGTTTCGAGGTAATCGAGCTTGTCGAGAACAGTTATGATGTAATCGTCATCAACAAAATCGCGGATATGCAGCTCGTAAATAATCAGTTCGTCCTTTGGGGGAGCAACAAAGTTGGTTGCTTCCCACTGGTACTCCTCAGCTTCTATTTGAAAAACCGATGCAATACCAGTAGTTTTTCCCTCGGGATAGCTAATTAGGTTGGGATAGGTTGTGCTACTGATGTACTTGTCGTTCCATGGGTCGCTCACCTTCTCGGTGTAGGGATCGGCTAGCTTAATCTCACCATCTATCCAGTACTGGTATATATACTCCTTTGCAGGCTCTAGGCCTGTTATAGTTAACCAGTGGTGCTTGCCGTCGGGGGTGCGGTTCATTAGGTAGGCTTCATCGAGTAGCCAATCGCTAAAATCGCCAATGGCGAAAACAAACTCCTTCTTGGCCGGGGGGTCGTGTAGGACAAGGGTTACCTCATCGGTTCCAGTTACGTTAATGCCAGGTATAGCTCCCTCGGGTAGGCTGGCTACGGGCGCATCGCCACCACGTACATAGAAGTAGCTTGAATCGGCTACCTCTTCAGTTCCGTCGGTGGCCACAGCCTTTACCCATTGCAACCCGTAGTTGCTAATGGTGTGAGTATATTCAATTTGGTTGGTTGATGAGGTGGTAACCTCGTCACCATCAATAAAGAGTGAAATGCTTGTTGAGCTATTTGCCTGAACATCAACAGTAACATTGCTCCCAAATGCATAGAAAGGTTTTTCCTTATCGGGGGATTTAATCCTTACCGATAAACCCTCTTTCACAACATCAACAAAGATGTCCTCGGTTTGCTTGCTGGCATCACTTGTGCGGAAAACAAAGCACATCTGCGTAATGCTCTCGTTGTCTGGAACATTATAGAACTTTCGAACCGATTCTTCAATTAGTAGCGTGTAGGTATTGGCAGCTACACGGGTTAGCTTGGGTTGGGTGGTGTTATTTCCCCAGCTACCAATTACGTAGCGCCACGTGGTGCTTCCCTCAATTCGAACCCCTGTATGTGCGTACACATCGCCAGTGTACCCGGCTAGGTCGCTACTACTCGCATTAAAAGTAATAACCACCTCATCGGATGCTGTGGGTAGAGTGGGAGAGGTTGTGACTTGGGAGTGGGCGCCTACGGCAATACTATATATTAGTATAAGAAGTATTAATTTTTTCATCTGCGTGATTCTTTGTGTTGTAGAGCGAATTACAAAAGAGTATCAAAAAAAAGGCGCATTGCTGCGCCTTTTTAGTAAGACATTAATGTTATTCAACTGTTCCTGTACCCTCTTTGAAGTTCAGGGTTACTTTCTGTCCAGTTGTTAGGGAAGGCATTCCTGTTTGGTCGTTACCAGTACCACGGAATTCGATGTTACCATCAATAATGTTAAATTCGGCTTGCCACCAATCACATGCTAAAGTCGATGCAGTTACGTGCATACGAAGATTTCCCGCAGCAGGAACGCCATCAAAATACACTGACTCACCATCTACTGTGAAAAGATTTGCTTCAGTTGCAGCATCCCAACCTCCAAAGGCATCACCAATTCCGTAAACCTTAACATCGGTAACCTGTATGGTTTCGTTTTCAAAATCAACTACAACCATATAGTAACCAGTTGCCCCAGGAACTGAGACGTTTTCACTTCCTTTTGCAAAAACGCCATTCTCATCAGCCTCGCCACTCTTACCAAAGTCACCAGCCCATTCTTTCTGAGGTGCAAACTTGAATTGACCACCCTCATTCAACCAAATAATTTTCCAGAATAACTCAGGATGTGAATGAACAGGAACCATTGGAGCATCAGTAAGATCCCATTCCCAGCCATCAGGTGTGTCATTTGCATTACTATCATCCATATTTAGTGCATCCCCAATCATATAAAGAGTTTCAGGGTAGTCAAGTGGCTCAACATCACCAGTTTTGGTTAGGGCTGAGGTGTAACCTGCTTCGGCGTTCCAGGTTATGGTTACAGTATATACACCTTCAAATTCCTTATCAAAAGCATAGTTGGCTCCACCAGGGGTAAGTTCAGTGGTAAGATTAGGTAGCGCACCAGTTACGACACCACCAAAGTTGGTGTTAACCTTAACATCGCCCTCTTCAGTTAGGTTGATTTTCCAACCATTACCATAACGGAATTTGAAATCACCTGCTCTAAGCTCTAATTCTCTAGCCTCAAATTTCATCTCATTAAGACTAAACCCACCAACTAAAGGCATTTGGGTGTCTGACCATCCTGCAGCGGTAGCACCACCAATAATTGCCCAATGAGGTACAGGCGCAATAATAAAGATATTGGTTTCAGTGTCAATTGTAATATGATAAAGACCATCAGCTGGAACCGTGAAAACCCCAGATGTTCCTAGTGTCCCCTTTTGAATTGTGATGGCTGGGTGATCCGTTTCGTTAGTTACGTCTATAGACTCAACTGTAGCTGGACCCCACACTGTAACATCCTTTCCAGAAACTTGATGGATATTGAAACCAGCTGAACCTGCTTTAAGAGCAACGTACTTTTCGTACATACCAGCTCTTGGTTCTTGCACTACCTCGTTTATACCTCCTACGAATGATCCTGTAAAATCGAGGTCGGCATATGGTGTTAGGTCACCCTTTACATAAAACCCATCCTCAACAAGTATTGGATCTGGTTTTGGGTCATCGTCATCATTACATGCGGTAAAGGCTACAAACATTGCAAGCATTAGCCATGATAGCTTTAGCAAGCTCCTTAATGATTTGTTTTTCATAGTTGTTATGTTTAGTTAGTAAAAAAGTGAATTATTAGTATAAATGTACAAAAGTGTCTGTGTTGCAAAAACTATTCCAAGTTGGGGTTAGCGTCGATAGCCCACTGGGGTATTGGGAAAATATTCCACTCGGCACCCTTGGCTGGTTTTTCCCACCATGCTTGGTTGAATTTTCCAAAGCGGATCATATCCTGCCTGCGATGTCCTTCCCAGAACAGCTCGCGGGCACGCTCCTCAAGAAGGTTGTCAAGGTTATCCCAAGTATCGCCAACAGGAAGGCCTGCTCTCGTTCGTATTTCGTCAATTTCATCAAAATCCACACTTTTTCCTTGGCGCAGTTGAGCTTCAGCTTTCATTAAAAGCACATCGGCATACCTGAATAGGGGAAAGTCGTTGCTCAAATTTTCCTTAGCGCCCTTCTTAATTTCGAATTTTTTAACACGTGCTCCCGACATCCTAATCTCAGCAGGAGTAGCATTGGCCGCCGTCATAACCAAAGATGGAATGTTTGGGGTTAGCACTAGGGGAGCGTTTGCAACCACATCAGTTATTGCGTTGCCCTTGGAGTCGTACTGTTGACCTACTAAAAAGTACTCCTTTCGAAGATCATCATCGGAATAGCGATTGAACTGAAGTTCGGTTGCAGCAAAACCGTTCCATGGGCCTGCCAGCATATCGAAGGTTAGGTTATGGTTGTAATGCAAGGTACGCATATGCAACCTAAACCCGTGGTAGGTATCCTCATCAAAAGGAATTGTGAAGATGTTCTCTGGAGAGTTATCGTTATTAGTTACAAATGGGGCAAGCGGATTCGACTCAAGGCTATATAAACCCTGATCGATAACCTCGTCGCAAGCAGCTTCGGCAAGTTCCCAGTACTCGGGATTCACAGTACCTGTGTACACTGCGTGGTTTAGGTATAGCTTAGCCAGTAGAGTGTTAGCCATACCCGGACTTACAGCTGTTTTTGATGGGCTGTTGGGCAGAAGCGGAATACTCTCTTTCAATTCATCAACAATATTGTAGAATATTTCTTCCCGTGATGTTTTACTCGGACGCTCTACCGCATCGAGATATGAGGTTTCGTAGGGCACATCGCCATAGTTGTCAATTAGCAAGTAGTAGTAATACGCTCTCATTACGCGAGCTTTGGCTAGTGCCACATCAATCACCTCTTCCCCAGCCTGGGGCGTAAACTCGTCAATAAACTTGTTACACTCAACAATACCGCCAAAGAACAACCCCCACATACGGTTAACTGTTTCCACGTTATTGTCCCAATCATGGCTATGCAAAACACGCCACTTTCCGCCATCCTCCCAGTCGCCAGCACGCACAGGGGCAACCGCACCGTCGCCGGTGAGCTCTTGAGCAAACCACCAATTGCCATTATCATCAATCATATCCTGAAGGGGCTTGTAAATTGGTATCATCTTCAGAACAGGGTCGGCAGTGTATGCATCCTCAGGTATTCGGTCGTATAGTACGTCATCTAGATCGGTACATGCCGCTAGGGATGCTAAAACTGTTGCTAATATTATTAATCTTTTCATGATTTACCCTAATTTATAAAGTTACATTAACTCCAAAGGTGAAAGTTCTGGTCTTTGGATATACGTTGTACTGATCCAAGCCAAAGGATAGTCCGTCAAATGAAATCTCGGGGTCAATTCCTGTGTAGTTGGTCAAGGTAAGAAGGTTGTTCGAGGCAAAGTACACCCTAATGTTTTTGAAGCCAGGAACATTCTTAAAGTTATATCCTAGCGAAACATTGTCGAGGCGGATAAAAGAACCATCCTCTAGGTAGTAGCTACTTGGTTTGGGGTTGTCGTCCAAGCCGTTTTCCTTCTCGGCAATCGCCGAAACTAGAGCATTTGTATTCGGTAATGCGATAGGGTTGCCAAATATTAAGCGAGTTGTGTTAAATATTTCGTAACCATAAATCGCCCTAATGTTGAAGCTCATGTCGAAGTTTTTGTAGAAGGTGAAGTAGTTCGACCATCCCAGCTCAAAGTCGGGCTGTGCATTGCCCACTATACGTCTTTCAGCAAGCGTAATATCGCGGGTTACACCACCAGCAGCAGTGTAGAATAGAAATTTACCATCGGGTGATAGGCCAGCATACTCGGGCATATACCAAGTTCCAATGGGTACATCGGGCATTACAACTTGTGTCCAGTTTCTATCGCCCACAAGGCCAGGGCCCGATAGCCATCCTTCTTGAAGTTCGGACCAGCTGTAGGTTTCGTTCGATAGGCTTTTCACATTTTGCTGGTAAGATGAAAGAACAATAGATGTTTTCCACTCAAAGTTGTTCATCCTAACAGGGAAGGTTTGTACAAAAAGTTCAAAACCTTTAATCTCAATTTCGCCCACATTTGCCCATTTCCTATCTACCCTGTTTGGTGGAACAGGCACTGAATAGTTACCAAGCAGGTCGTATGTGTTTTTCACAAAATATTCTAACGATCCAGATATTCTATCGCGATACAATCCAAAGTCTAAACCGATGTTTAGCTCAGCATTCTCCTCCCACTTAAGGTCTGGGTTTGCTTCATGCGCAAAACGGAAAAGGATAGAATTCTCACCAGTCTCTGGGTTCGGTGCATTACCTGCCGAAACGTAGTAGGCCAAATCGTTATATGTTCCAATCTCTTGGTTACCGGTTATACCATAACCAACCCTTAGCTTAAGGCTATTAACAACATCGAGGTTGCTCATAAAGTCCTCGCCAGTGATATTCCACATAAGCGATGCCGATGGGAACCAGCCCCACTCATTGTTTTTTCCGAAACGAGATGAACCATCGCGACGAATGGTGGCAGTTAGGTAGTATTTCTGGTCGTAATTATATATCCCCCTACCAAAGAATGAGACTAATCGGTTGGAAAGCTTGTAGGAGTTAATATCGCCAGGGTTAACATCCTGAAAAATGGAAAGGTCATGCATCATGGTGTAGTCAAGGAAGGGCTGAGATCCCTGTGCCGAAAGTCCAGTCGACATATCCTCTTGGAAAGAGTAACCTCCTATAAACTCTAGGTTGTTCTTGTCGAAAGAGTTGGTATACCTTACGGTAGCCTCCAATATTTTCGATTCAAAATTGTCGTAAGCCCTGCGGCCATATCCGCTGGTTGTACCCAGGCGTAGGGTGGTTGGCTCAAAATAGAAACTTTCGCTATCGTTGCGGGTGTAACCAATGTTAACGCCAGCAACAAGCCCTTCTATTATTTCCAGATCAGCTTTTAGAAAACCGTTAAAACGCTTAGCATCTCTCTCGTTATGGATATCGTCAACTAGCTTAACGGGGTTCCAGTAGTTAAAACTTCTTTGCGTATCGTATAGGTTACCCTCTTCGTCATAAACTGGATCGGTTGGGTTACGCTGGAATGCCTGAAAAAGAATGTCGTTTGATCCCCAACCACCGTAGGATATGTAGTTGTTGTTTTCAAAAGTTCCAGATAAGCCCGATTGAATCATCAACCTGTCGTCAAATGCTTTCTTGTCGATGTTGATACGTGCAATGGTTCTTGTTTTACTGGTACCGATTATGACACCCTCGAAATCGCTATGGGAAAGTGAAACGCGGTAGCTTCCATTCTCATCGCCACCAGAGTAACCCAAGTTGTAGTTTTGCGACATTCCTGGGCGGTAGATCTCCTCTTGCCAATCAATGTCGGCTCCTCCGTCAATAAAATCGAGGTTGTAATCGGTAACGTATTGCCTTATTTGGCTAGCCGACATCAAATCTAAACGATTCGCCACAAAGTCAGTGGAAACGTAGGAGTTGAAATCGATTTGACTCCCTTTTTTGAAGTCGCCACGCTTGGTAGTAATAATTACAACACCATTTGCACCTCGTGATCCGTAGATTGCAGCTGCTGAGGCATCTTTAAGGATGTTAAACGATTCAATATCTTCGGCAGCGATGGTGGTGGGGTCAACTCCCGGTACGCCATCAATAACGAATAGAGGCCCTGTGCCAGTGCTAAGGCTCGATGCACCCCTGATTTTAATGGAGAATCCAGAGTTGGGATCACCACCCTTCTTGGTTATCATTACACCAGCAGCCTTGCTTTGCAATGCTTGAATTGGGTCGGTAAGAACACCTTGGTTTAGCTCTTCGGCTTTAATATGAGCCACAGCACCTGTACGATCACTCTTTTTTTGAGTACCATAACCAATAACGATTATCTCCTCGAGTGTTTCCCATGATTCAACTAGGGCAACATTAATAAGGCGTCTCGATTCTACAGGAATCTCAAGCGTTTCGTAACCAAGGTACGAATAAATAAGGGTGGCATTAGGTGAGGCTGCTATGCTGTACTCACCATCAAGGTCGGTTACTGTACCTATAGTGGTACCCTTTATAACAACGTTAACACCAATTAGCGGTGAACCATCTCTTGAATCGGTTACCCTGCCAGTAACCGTAGTCTCCTGTGACCAAGCCGATAAGCTTAGTAGCAGCGAGACAACAAAAAGCGATGCGCTTTTGAATAATCTTTGGCTCATCATTTAGTATGTAATTTAGTTAGTATGTAAGTTTTTGTTTGTAATTGTGGCTACACATTACTTCTTCCAAAATCTTTCACAATTAACGAAAAATTAACATTCAATACATCTAGTTACAACTTTAAAAACCTTAAAATCACTGCAATCGTTAACGCAAACGAGTGCGCAAACGTTTGAAATTTAAACGAATGTTTAGGTTCTTTTTTGTTCTTATTGAACAACAATTGGCACAAAAACTTTGTTCATTGCGGGTTTATGGCTATATTTGGTTGGGATAAAATATCAACTAAGGCTCAAATAAAATCAGAATATGAAATCACCAAATGTAACCATCAAGGATATTGCTAGATTACTGGGTATTAGCCCATCAACCGTTTCAAGAGCGCTTAAGGATCACCCAGACATCAGTCAGGCTACCAAGGATCAGGTGAATAAGCTAGCCGCTGAGATGAACTATAGGCCTAACCCCATTGCCCTTAGCCTTAGGAATAGACGAAGCAATGTGATTGGTGTGGTAATCCCTGAAATTGTGCACTTCTTCTTTTCATCGGTTATTAGTGGTATCAATAAGGTGGCCAACGAGCATGGTTTTAGCGTAATGGTTAGCCAGTCGGACGAAGACTTTAACAAGGAGGTTGAGGTTTGCGAAACGTTCCGACATAGCATTATTGATGGGCTACTTATTTCAGTGTCGAAGCAAACTATCGATTATGAGCATTTACGGAAGCTCGATGAGGAGGGTATTCCCGTGGTGTTTTTCGATAGGATGATCGAGGAGTTTCAAACCGATCGGGTGCTTATAAACGATTACCAGGGCGCCTTTGATGCCACTCAGTACCTGATAGTGGAGGGGCGAAGAAGGATTATCCATTTTGCTGGCCCCCAAAGCCGACTTATAGGCAAGAATAGGCTAAAAGGTTACCTGGAGGCTCACAAGAAGAATGGTGTAGTTATTGATGATTCGCTTGTTATAAATTGCGATAATTTTGAGAATGCTTTGGTGCAAACCCAAAAGATAATTGATGATGGAGTTAAGTTCGACGCCATTTTTACCGTGAATGACTTTACCGCCGCAGGAGTTGTTAAAACCCTTATTAAAAATGGAATTAGAGTGCCCGATGATGTTTCTGTAATTGGGTTTGGAAACGACTACATGGCCGAGATGATTGAACCGACGCTAACCACAGTATGTCAACCCGGATTCACCATGGGCGAAAAGGCCATGCAGATGTTAATCAGTAGGATTAATAGTGAAAAAACGCAGGAGCCAAAAACCGAAGTTCTGCCTACGGAGCTGATTGTGAGGAATACCACCCGAAAAAGGTAAATACACCATTGTATATATTGTGACATGTACTGCTTATGTAAATACGCAAAATACTTTTAAAGTAACATCCAACTATTGTTGAGTAGGGCGATTCTTATGTCAAAATCGCCTTTTTTTTGATAAAATAAAATAAAAAGTAACTAATCAGTGTCGAAATTTAATAAAAAACCATTTTTCATAGAATTTGTCTCAGGAATTGTTAATAACTTTTTGGGCTGATGGTTTTTAAGTCCCTGCAGCGTACGATTTTTGTATGCCGGGG